>Ga0209776_1000079_pt1 | contig 82324 bp, 83 predicted proteins | sample SaaInlLV_10m_DNA_3_FD_184670 | JGI IMG/M metagenome (GOLD analysis project Ga0209776, IMG submission 184670) | Marine microbial communities from expanding oxygen minimum zones in the Saanich Inlet - Saanich Inlet SI073_LV_165m_DNA (SPAdes) (version 2) | ecosystem: Environmental > Aquatic >...
ATCCTTTTCAAAACCATTTAAGTTTCCTTGCTTTTTTTGACAGTTATTCGGGGTATAGCGTAGTCCGGTTATCGCGCCTGCTTTGGGAGCAGGAGATCGGGAGTTCGAATCTCTCTACCCCGACTCGAGAGTAATACCATTTACCTCTCAATAAAAGCCTCACTTAATTGTGGGGCTTTTTGTTTCATACATTGTCATATTTAATCATCTATTACCAAAAATGGGATACAAAAAGGTGGGATACACTTTTTAATACCCCCCCCTATGGGCGTATGGCATTTGAGACCTATTGCTGTATCCGCATTCCGCACAAAGTAAATCAAAACAAAGTTCAAGTTTTTTGTTTGTGGGATAATGGGTAGATTAGGATAAATTACAAGGAGATTATTATGAAAAAGCCCACCACTATTACTTTGTCCTTCATATTGTTTTCATCATTTACTTTTTGCCAACAGGCTATAAAAGCCAAAAGTGGTGAACAGACTATGGTTGTATTAAATCATATTAAATTTGATAAGAAAGAAGAATTTAATAGTATTCTGTTCAATGAGGTAATGCCAGCCTATTATGCATACGAGGATTCAAGTGCAGAAATAAATAAATTGAACGATATGGCAGCGAAATCAATGAGAATTCTGTTACCTGGAAATATGAATGAAGATTCTACATGGACATTTATAATGTTTGCTGACCCTTTATATGATGGCGCTCTTTATACTATAGGAAAACCGCTTTATCAAAAATATGGTGAAGAAGGTGCTAAGGAGGTTTTTGCTAGGTGGAACGATTGTTTCGCATCAGGTCAAGTATTATTCTTAGGTGAACAGAAATAAGAAATACTATATTAAAATATAATATGGAAATAAAGCCCCACATTCGTGGGGTTTTTTGTTTGTGGGATTATGTGTAGATTTGGGTAAGGAGATTATTATGAAAAAACTATGGGATAAAATTCCACCAAAATACCAAGGATACTTAGTAGGAGTATTTCTGTTCTTATTGGTTGCTTGGTCTATGTGGTCTGTTTGGGATAAGACATCCCATTAGTTTCAAGCCCCACATTCGTGGGGTTTTTTGTTTGTGGGATGATGGGTAGATTTTTATATGAAATTAATATTAATCATCGCTCTATTATTTCCAATGCTTACCTACTCCCAAAATTGGAAAGATCTAAAAAAAGCAGTAAAAAAAGTAAACAATATTTTTACAGGATTTTTTACTGCATTCCGCCTTACTGCAAGTGCATTTATGTTTATGGGATTGCAGAATAAGAATCTATAAATATCGCTGTAAGTTCATTAAGAACACAAACAAAGAGGCTGAAATATTTGCGGAAAACGATAACTATATAGATTTAGATAGGCTTAATTGATACCCTTCGTCTAACTCAGTTAGGTAATTATCTTCAGTTACCTTTGTGCTTGAATGACCTAACCACTTTGATACTATACTTGATCCGTATTTATGTTTATGTTCACTATACATTACAATTTTATGGTTCATTTTGGCATATTTTGACATATTTTGTCAATTATAAAAAAAGAAAACCCCCTGAAATATGGGGGTTTCTCGTCGAGTACCCGAGGCCGGACTCGAACCGGCACGTCCTTACGGACAATGGATTTTAAGTCCATAGTGTCTACCAATTCCACCACCCGGGCAATCCATTAAATGTGTTTATGCGAGGCGTCGGCCGGATTCGAACCGGCGAATAACGGTTTTGCAAACCGGCCCCTTAGACCGCTTGGGTACGACGCCATCATAAATCTGTCAAAAAAAGCTACGAAATTTACAATGCACCTTTCGCTTGTTCAATCGCTCCTTACGAATTTTTGAATATTTTTCCATTTTTTATTACAGTATCAATACAATCCTTGCTGACAGAATATGGAATTTGAACAGGATCCACTAAATCCCAAATGACAATATCCGCTTTCTTCCCTACTTCTAAGGAGCCTTTTTCGTCCTCAACTTGCAATGCTTTTGCCCCCATCACTGTTGTCGCCTTGATGGCATCCAAAATATCCATTTTTAGATAAATACAAGCCAATGAAAGAATAAATGGCATGGATTGTATGTGGCACGAACCCGGATTAAAATCAGTCGCTAAAGCGATATCAAGACCAAGGGCTTTCATTTTCGCATAAGGTGCATATTCTGTTTTTCCTAAGAAAAATGTTGTGCCTGGCAATAAGGTTGCGATTACATTATTTTCCTTCAACGCTCTTATGCCTTCGTCACTAATTGCCATAAGATGATCTGCTGATACTGCATTTAATTCCCCTGCTAAATTTGCTGCTAAAGAGTTCTGAAATTCATCTGCATGAAGTCTAATTTTTAAACCATGCTCTTTCGCAGTCAAAAGGATTTTTTTGGACATATCACTGGAAAAATATCCATTTTCACAAAATACATCACAATATTCTGCAATACCTTGTTTGCGAACAGCTGGAAGCATTTCCTCACAAATTAATTGAACATAAGCATTTGGATCATTTTTAAATTCTTGAGGTATCGCATGAGCACCCATAAATGTTGGATGAATATCAATCGCATGAGCTTGATTGACTTTGTCAATGACAGAAAGAGATTTTAATTCTGAATCTTTATCCAAACCGTACCCACTTTTCGCTTCGATGGTAGTGGTGCCTAAAGATAAAAATGTATCCATCCGTTCTGTCATTTTTTTAATGAGCATTTCTTCACTTGCTTCTCTGACTCCAGAAACGCTCGAAACAATACCGCCTCCAGCACGTGCAATTTCTTCGTAGCTTACACCTTGCAATCGCATGGAAAATTCTTTTTCTCGTCCCTCTAAAAATACAGGATGAGTATGAGAATCAACAAAACCGGGCGTCACCAAGTTTTTTGAGCAATCAATGGCATGATCAGCTGAGCCTAAATGAGCACCCATTTCAACAATTTGATCTTTCTCAATTGCAATATCTATATTTTCATGGATGAGCATACCTCCACGCTCTGAATCCCATGTTACGCAATTTTTGATATTTTTTAGGATGAGACTCATATTATTTTTGGTGACTCGGAATATCAATGCCCCAATTTTTTGCATTCTCAATTGCATCATTATATCCAGCATCCGCATGACGTATGACACCAGATCCAGGATCATTGGTCAAAACCCGTTGAAGACGCAGTTCCATTTCGGGTGTTCCATCAGCAACAATCACTTGTCCAGCGTGAATAGCATAACCCATGCCAACGCCGCCACCATGATGAATCGACACCCACGACGCTCCGCTGGCCGTATTACTTAAAGCATTCAATAATGGCCAATCAGCTACCGCATCGGATCCATCTTTCATCGATTCAGTTTCTCGATAGGGCGACGCAACAGAGCCCGTATCTAAATGGTCTCGTCCGATCACGATAGGAGCAGATATTTCTCCCGATGCCACAAGTTTATTTATCGCCACACCCAGTTTAGCGCGACCGCCATATCCTAGCCAACAAATCCGCGAGGGCAATCCTTGAAACTTAACCATTTTTTGCGCCATGTGAATCCAATTATGCAAAGGTTTATCATCTGGAAATAGTTCCAATACTAACGCGTCGGTTCTGTATATATCATCAGGATTTCCAGATAGAGCTACCCAGCGAAAGGGTCCTTTCCCTTCACAAAATAAAGGTCGGATATAAGCTGGAACGAATCCTGGATAATCATACGCATTTTCAATGCCCGCTTTTTCTGCTTGTGCTCGTAAATTATTTCCATAATCAAACGCTATTGCTCCTCTATTTTTTAAGGCTAATATTCCTCGAACATGTTCACCCATGGCACGAATACTTTCCTGGACATATTTTTTGGGATTTTTTTTGCGAAGGCTTAATGCGTCTTTTAACGACATTTCATTAGGAACATAGCCATCTAATTCATCGTGGGCTGAAGTTTGGTCTGTAACTATATCCGGAATGACACCTTTTTTTGCAAATAGAGGCACGATATCTGCAGCATTTCCAAGCAATCCAATACTAAGTGCTTCTTTATCTTTAACCGCATTTTGAGCCCAATCTACGGCTTCATCAAATGAATGTGTCGTTTTATCAAGGTATTCTGTCTCTAATCGACGTTGAATTCTATGTGGATCAACTTCTATGTTGATGGACACACCGCCAGCCATTTTCACTGACAAAGGTTGCGCCCCACCCATTCCACCCAATCCTGCTGTTAAAACTAATTTTCCTGCCAAATTTTCTTGATTGAAGTGAGTTTTGGATGCTGCAATAAATGTTTCGTATGTGCCTTGAAGTATGCCCTGTGTCCCAATATATATCCAAGAACCAGCGGTCATTTGACCATACATCATCAGTCCCTTTTTCTCCAACTCATTGAAATGATCCCAATTCGCCCAATTGGGGACTAAATTAGAATTGGCTATTAAAACTCTTGGACTCCACGTATGGGTTTGCATTACACCAACTGGTTTGCCAGATTGAATTAACAATGTTTCATCTGGATTTAATCTTTTTAGCGTTGAGAGAATCAAATCGTAACATTCCCAATTTCTAGCTGCCTTTCCCTTTCCGCCATAAACAATAAGTTCATCTGGGTCTTCAGCTACATCAGGATCTAAATTATTTTGAATCATTCGATATGCGGCTTCAATCTGCCAATTTTTACAGACAAGATCAGTGCCAGTCGGTGCATGAATTATTCTTTTTGTCATTTAATTTATTCTCCTCAATTATTAATTAGGGAATCAAATGTTTTTTAATTTGTCCAAAATACCCATCTGAATCTCTGAATACATTATAAGAAAAAAGACAAATATTTTTAAAACCACTTTGTTGTGTAAATTTAATTTTTTCCTCTACTTGATCAGGATTTTGATTATACGTTGCCAAGCCCATCACAATTTTCGATCGATATTTCTTTGGTAGATTATCATCAATGATTTGAATATTGGTAGAAAATATTTCTAATTCTGGCAAGTAATTCATAGGAATTGCCCAATCTAAATAACCGGCTAACAACCAAACATCCCATTCTTGACCAAACTCATTTTTCGCTTCATATAAATTAGGCTTTACCGCTGCAGACAATATACAATTTTCATTTTTTTCTTGAATGATATTTGAAATGCCTTTAACCAATTTTGTGACGGATTTTCGCTTAAATCTATTCCAATCAATATTTTGCATACTTCGCATTGATAGGCTCAGATTCATGGGCTCTTCTCTATGTTTATTATAAAATGCTAATCCAATTGGATTCTTTCCATATTCAAATTTATGAAAACGAATATAATCGAGATGAATGCCATCTACAGGATATTTTTGAACAAGTTCTCGAACAACATCCATTAAATATTTTGAAACATCAGGGTGAGTAGGTGCTAAATAAAATCCCTCATTCCCCTTATTTTTTAAGGTTCGTTGAAGGCCATTATTTTGCGATGAATCTTTGTCCAACCATTCTGGATTCGTATATAACAAATGTTTTTTTTGTAGTGGCATTGTAGAGGCAGACCATAAATAATACATATTGAGCCACGCATGAATCTCAATATCTAAAGATTCAGCTTTTGAAAGAATATAGTCCAAAGGATCAAAGTCATCTTTGATAATCAAAGTTGAACGGGGAACAAATTCAGATTGATAATAAGCATCTCCCCGACCCCGAACTTGCACTAAAAGATGATTGAAATTGTTTTCTTTCGCAAATGAAAGCATTTCATCAATGGATTCTGAGGAGGTCATGGCATCACGCACTACCCATAATATTCGTTTATCGAATGTGCTGTTTGCCGTCAACCATTGTGGGATAAAAAAAAGAAGGGCAACATAGCATGTTACCCTTCTTTTTTGGGATTTGAATATTTTTCGCATCATATTCAAAAAAAATATTTATTTTTGAGACGATACTTCTTCAGTTCCATTTTCTTTTACAAGATCAATAAATTCGATTTGCGATACCGAAGCGCGGTCATTATCCCTAAAGCCTAATTTAGTAATTCTTGTATATCCGCCATTTCGATCAGCGCAAGCAGAAGCGATTTGGTCAAATAAAATATTGACTATATTTTTTCTTGGAATTTTCTTAATGACTTGTCGCCTTGCATGAACATCGCCACGTTTTGCAAATGTGACCAGTGGCTCAATGAACATTCGAAGAGCTTTAGCTTTTGCGTCAGTAGTTTTGATTTTTTTATGAAGAATCAAATTTGATGCTAAATTAGCAAGGGTCGCTCGTCTATGAGCGGGAACTCGTCCAAGTTTTTTACCTTTAACGCGATGTCTCATTTTAGCCTTCTTCCACCATAATACTTTCAACGTCCATTCCAAAATGAATGCCCATTGAATCTAATTTTTCAACCAATTCAGTGAGCGATTTTCTACCAAAGTTTTTGTATTTCAACATTTGATTTTCTTCTTTGCTTACCAACTCATGGATATATTTAATTCCAGCAGCTTGGAGGCAATTATAACTTCTAACAGAAAGCTCCATTTCATCGATCGTTTGGTTCATTATTTTTCTGAGCGCCATAGTTTCCTCAGAAACGCCCTTGGTTAATTCCAATACTTCTGGATTACTAATCGCCTCAAGATAAGCCAAATGCTCTCTCAAATATTCTGCAGAATAAGCGGTTGCATCTTCAGGTGAGATTGATCCATTTGTATGCACTTCCATGGTTAAAATCTCAATGGGTTCTTTCGCGCCCGGAACTGGCTTAACATCAAAAGCAACCTTTGTAACAGGATTGAAAATACTATCTATGGCATTGGTTCCAAGGGTTGTATTGGGCAATATATTGTCTTCCGCAGAAACATAGCCTTTGCCGATTCCAATTCGTAATTCCATTTCTAATTTTCCATTAGATTTGACTTCTGTGATATAATGATCTGGATTCAATATCTCATATTGATCACTCACATTTTGAAGATCTTTCGCTGTAAAAACTTTTTTCCCTTTAATCGTTAAATTGATTTTATCAGGATTATTATCCATCAATTTGAATTTGACTTCCTTTAAATTCATAATGATATCAGCTGCATCTTCTTGTACACCTTTAATGGTTGAAAATTCATGTTGAACACCATCAATCTTTACATGGGTAATGGCTGCACCCGGAATACTGGTCATAATTACCCGACGCATTGCGTTTCCTAAAGTGGTTCCGTAACCACGTTCCAAAGGTTGCATGGTAAACTTACCATAAGTATCGGTTAATGATTTTTCGTCAAATTCAATTTTAAATTTTGTTTCTTGTGCCATGTAATTATTAGCTCCTAATTATTTTTATTTGGAATACAGTTCAACAACTAACTGTTCGTTAACAGTTAAATTCATTTCGTCCCGATCTGGGATAGCGGTAAAGATGCCTTTCATTTTGGCTTTATCCAGCTCTAACCAGCCTAAATCCATATCACCTTTTATTCTCCGCATTGCTTCGAGGATAATATCCATTTTTTTACTTTTATCTCGGACTTCAATAATGTCACCAGGTTTAACACGAAAAGATGGAATGTTTACTTTCTTTCCATTAACGAGAAAGTGCGCATGACTTACCATTTGTCTCGCAGAAGGTCTAGAAGGTGCGAAACCAATACGATAGACAACATTATCCAAACGACACTCTAAAAGTTGCATCATATTTGTTCCTGTTTCACCCTCCATTTTATCTGCTTTTTGGAATAGATTTCTAAATTGTTTTTCCAACAAACCATACGTGAATTTAATTTTCTGTTTTTCAGCCAACTGAATACCATAGTTGGACAATTTCCTTCTCCGTGCTTGTCCATGCTGACCTGCTTGATAAGGTTTTCGGTTTAAAAGTTTATCATATTTTGGATTACCAAAAATATTTTCACCAAACTTTCGGACCAATTTCCCTTTTGCTGTTTTTGTTTTAGCCATAAATCATTTCTCCAGATTAGACGCGTCTACGCTTTGGTGGACGACAACCGTTGTGAGGTAAAGGCGTTACATCTTTTATAGATGTAATTTGTAATCCGGTTACAGCAAGAGCGCGAATAGCCGATTCACGACCAGCACCTGGGCCTTTAACTCTTACTTCAATATTTGTTAATCCCATTGCTAATGCACGTTCTGCAGCTTTCTCTCCAGCTTTTGTCGCTGCATAAGCAGTGCTTTTTCTTGATCCTTTAAAGCCTGAGGTTCCTGCTTTTTCCCAAACAAGTACATTACCCATTTGATCTGTCAACGTTACATGTGTATTGTTAAACGAAGACTTAACATGTGCAATCCCATTAGGATCTGAAACTTTCTTTTTCTTTTTTTTAGTTGTTTTATCAGCCACAATAATTCCTATTCTTTTTTACCAAGCCCAATTGTTCGCTTTTTACCTTTGCGAGTGCGGGCATTTGTTTTCGTCCGTTGACCATTTACAGGTAGCCCACGACGATGTCGAAGTCCCCTGTATGAACCAACATCTTTTAATCTTTTAATATTCATCGCAGTCTGGGACCGCAACTCACCTTCAACATTTATACCCAGAGAACTAATCGCATCTCGAAGTGCAATCGTGTGTTCCTCAGTCATCTCCTGGACACGCATGTCCGGATCAACTTTCGCCTCTGCACAAATGTTGTTTGCTGTACTTAAACCTATACCATGAATATATCTCAGAGCATAAGCTACTTTTTTATTTCGAGGTATATCTACACCGACAATACGCGCCACTCGAATCTCCTAACCTTGTCTTTGTTTGTGCTTTGGGTTTTCACAAATTACCAAGACAGTTCCTTTTCTCTTGATAATTTTGCATTTCGCGCACATTTTTTTTACTGATGGGCGAACTTTCATTTTCTATTTTCTACCTTCTGTTTTTGATCAACCGTTACTTCGTTTTTAGTCAGTTGACTTAAAACTACCGGTCCATTATTTGTAATCGCAAGTGTATGCTCAAAATGAGCTGAAGGTTGACCGTCTTTTGTATATACGGACCATCCATCCTTGCCTGTAAAAATTTCTTTTTTACCCATATTAATCATGGGTTCGATTGCAATTACCATTCCCGCTCGTAATTGATAACCTTGCTTAGCTTGACCATAATTTGGAATTTGTGGTTCCTCATGCAATTCCGTGCCAATACCGTGACCTACCAATTCTCTCACAACTGAGTAGCCATGATTTTCCGCATGATTTTGAACCGCATTTCCAATATCGCCCACGTAATTTCCAGGGATAGCTTGTTCAATACCTTTCTCTAAAGATTCTCGAGTGATTTGTAATAATTTTGTGGTTTCAGCATTAACTGACCCAACCGAAAATGATCTGGCGTGATCTCCATAATATCCATTGAGCTCAGCCCCACAATCTATGCCTACAATCTGCCCTTCTTTTAAGACGTCATTTGTAGGAATTCCATGGACGACAACATCATCAACAGAGATACACAAAGTGGATGGGAAACCCATATAGCCTTTAAATGCAGGTCTTGCTCCACGTGAAATAATAAATTCCTCAGCCAATGTATCTAATGTTTTCAAAGACTTTCCTGGGAATACATGTGTTGATAACATTTCTAAAGTATCTGCAACAATCTGGCAACTTTGTGCAATTAAACCAATCTCTCGTTCTGAACGTGTATGCACCATACTACATTCTCCTCCGACCACGAATACGACCCTTTGATAAGAATCCATCGTAATGGCGCATCATCAAATGACTTTCAACTTGTTGAAGTGTATCTAAAGCAACACCCACAATAATCAATAAACTGGTTCCACCAAAAAACGAAGCTAAATCATATCCAACCTCCATAGTTTGCATCAGGATATATGGAAATATTGCCACAAATGCTAATGAAATAGATCCGGGGAGCGTAACGCGTGTTAAAATATTATCAATATATTCTGCGGTTTTTTTTCCTGGTCTTACGCCTGGAATAAACCCACCCTGCTGTTTCATATTAGAAGAAACTTGCACAGGATCGAATGCCATTGCTGTGTAAAAATAGGTGAAAAATATAATCATCAAACCAAAAACCAACCAATAAAATGGATGATCAAAACTGAACCATCTCATCACCCCTTGCATAAATTCACTTTCTGTAAAAAACATCGATACGGTACTCGGGATAAACATAATTGCTTGAGCAAAAATAATGGGCATCACACCGGCTGTATTAACTCGCAGTGGAATATGTGTATTTTGTCCGCCATAAACTTTTCGTCCCACGACGCGCTTTGCATACGAGACTGGAATTTTTCGCGTCCCTTGCGTCAACAAAACAACAAAAGAGACAATTACAAACATGACGCCAAGTAATATGACTTCAGATAAAATACTGTGGACACCTTCCTGGACAAGAGATATTTCGCTAATGAGCACGTTTGGAAGTCTCGAAACGATACCAATCATAATAATCATTGATATACCATTTCCGATGCCTCGTTCTGTCATTCTTTCGCCTAGCCACATCAAGAAAATCGTTCCCGTAACCATACTGACAACTGTTGTAAATCTAAAAAGAAAACCTGGATCAATAACAACTTGTAACTCTTTTTCTAAAAATAAAGCCACACTGTAAGACTGCATCACAGAGATTAATACAGTTCCGTATCGAGTCAATTGTGTTATTTTTTTTCGTCCAGCTTCGCCTTCTTTTTGAAGCCTTTGAAAGTAAGGAACAACAGATCCCATTAATTGAATAATAATAGAAGCCGAGATATAGGGCATAATTCCCAGTGAGAATAAGGATGCTTTTTCAAAAGCACCGCCCACAAAAGTATTAAATAATCCAAATAATGAATTTTGCAAATTTTGAAATGCTTGCGCTAAAGCAGCACCATCAACACCAGGAACCGGAATATGCGCTCCCATTCTAACGATAACTAAAAGCGCTACCGTAAACAGTATTCGACGTTTAAGATCTGGTATTGTAAAAATTGTTTTTATTTTATCCAGCATTATTGTTCCGTTGTTGATCCGCCTGCTTTTTCAATTTTTTCTTTTGCTGATGCACTAAATGCACTTGCGGTAACTTGCAATTTTTTATCAATCTCACCATTACCTAAAATTTTGATTGGCTTTAATGCCGACTTTACCAAACCGCTATCTACCATTACCGTTGCATCAATGACATCAATGGTCAGCTTATTCAAATCTTCAACATTAACAATCTGAAAAGATTTCTTAAAAAGGTGATTTGAGAAACCACGCTTGGGTAAACGACGCGCCAATGCCATCTGTCCACCTTCAAACCATGCTCGTCTTTTGAAGCCACTTCTGGCACCTGCACCTTTATGACCACGACCGCCTGTTTTGCCTAATCCTGTCCCAGGACCTCTACCGCGTCTTTTTGTGTTTTTTACTGATCCACTTACTGGGCTTAAATCTTCAATTTTCATGCTTCTTCTACTTTCAATAAATAATCAACGACACGAATCATCCCTCTTATTTGCGGTGTGTCATTTTGTTCAACAGTTTGATTCATTTTACGAAGCCCTAAGGCTATTAATGTTTTTTTAGCTTTAGGTTTGTACCCAATTCCACTTTTAGTTTGAGTAATTAGTAATTTTTTTGACATTTTATCTAAAAACCTCTCCGATTGTAATACCGCGTTTATTTGCAATCGCAACGGCATCCTTTAAATTTTTCAATGCATCTAATGCAGCATAAACCATATTATTAACATTCTTAGAACCATGGCGTTTTGTAAGAATATTATGTATTCCAACCTGTTCCATCACGGAACGAATCGCCGCACCAGCAATAATACCAGTACCTTGAGAAGCGGGTTTCAACATTACCCTACTTGATCCGTGCTTCCCAATAATTTTATGAGGAACTGTCCCATTGATAACTGAAACTTTCACAATGTTTCTTTTCGCAACATCTTTTCCTTTAGAAATCGCTGAAATTACTTCATTCGCTTTTCCAAGCCCAACACCAATGTGTCCTTTTCCATCACCGACAACAACTAAGGCAGAAAATCGAAACCGTTTTCCGCGTGATGTTACTTTTGCCGTACGGTTTATCTTTACGACGGCTTCTTCTAATAAATCTAATTCAGCTGGATTAATAATGGCCAAAAGGACCTCCCTTAAAATTTGAGCCCGGCTTTACGTGCAGCTTCAGCAAATGCTTTTACACGTCCATGATATGGATAACCGTTACGATCAAAAACTACAGTATTTATTTTTTTCTCCAATGCTTTCTTTGCAATGGACTCGCCTACTAGCACGCTAATGTCAGTTTTGCTTTTTGACTTCTTAACATCGACTTGCAAAGCTTTCTCTAACGACGATGACGACACGAGCGTGTGACCTTCAACGTCATTTACAATTTGAGCTTCAATATTCTTATTACTTTTGAAAACGACCAATCTAGAACGAGTAGGATGCATAAAAGCTGTTTTCTTGCTACGATTTCTACGTCGGGAATTTCTTTGTTTCTGTTTTTTAAGTTCACTCATTATCCCACGCCTCCAACAGTTTTACCTTGCTTGGTCTTCACAAATTCATCTTTATAACGAACGCCTTTTCCTTTATAGGGCTCAGGCTTTCTAAACGATCTAATCTTGGCAGATACGGCGCCTACCAATTGCTTATCAATACCTTCTACTTTGATCGCAGTACGATCTGCCGTAACAGTAATACCTTCAGGGATTTCAAAGAAAATATCATGCGAATAACCCAATTGAAGCAATAGACGCTTTCCTTGAAGAGAGGCTTGGTATCCCACGCCTCTTATTTCTAATTCTTTTGAAAAACCTTCTGATACACCCACGATAGCATTGTTAATTATTTGGCGCGTTGTGCCATGAAGTGCTCGGTGCAACTTCTGATCACTGGGACGACTTACAACAATTTTATCTTCTTTTAATTCTATTTTCATATCTTGATGCACATGAACAGTTTGAGAGCCTTTTGGACCCATAGCATTTACAGCAAAACCCTCAATGTTTACTTTTACCCCTTCAGGGATGGGTACGGGGTTATTTCCGATTCGAGACATAAGTTAAAACACCTCACAAAGTAATTCGCCACCAACGTTGAGTTTAGCAGCAGTTTTATTTGACAGCACACCTTTAGATGTGGACAAAATAGATATTCCCAATCCATCTAAAACGCGAGGAACCTGTTCCGCACCAACAAAAATTCGATTTCCTGGTGTGCTAATTCTTTTAATATGTTCAATCACAGGGTTGTTTTGATAGTCATATTTTAAAAATACACGAATCTTTTCTTTATTTCCATCAGAAATGAAAAAGAAATCTTCAATATATTTTTCTTCTTTAAGAATTAATGAAATTCTTTTTTTCATATTAGAACTTGGTATGTCCACCCAACGCTTATGCGCAGATAAACCATTTCGTATGTGCGTCAAGTAATCCGCAACGGGATCCGTCATCGTCATAATCTATTTCTCCTTACCAACTTGCTTTCGTTACGCCAGGGATTTCACCTTTTAAGGCCATTTCCCTAAAACATATTCGACACAAGCCAAAACGACGAAGATATCCGTGAGGACGCCCACATTTAAAACATCTGCTTTTTTGTCGTGTTGAAAACTTTGGATTTCTTTTTGATTTATAAATTTGAGATTTCTTAGCCATTAAGCTGCCTCTTCAATATCTTTTTTAACTGGTTTGTCACGCAAAGGAAATCCAAACTCTTTAAGCAACCAATATGCTTCGTCATTTGTTTTTGCCGTTGTTGTAATTGTGACATTCATACCATTGATTTCTTGTATTTTGTCATAATCAATCTCAGTGAAAATAATTTGCTCTTTAATACCAAAATTATAATTTCCACGACCATCGAACGACTTCCAAGATAATCCTCGAAAATCACGCGATCTTGGAAGAGCAACCGCAATCAGTCTCTCAAGAAATTCATACATTTGAGCGGATCTTAAAGTTACTTTACATCCAACGGGATATCCTTGACGAATTTTAAAATTAGAAACATCTTTTTTCGACTTGGTGATTACAGGTTTTTGTCCTGATATTAATGCCATTTCATCGATTGCACTTTCCAAATGTTTTGAATTTGTTTTTGCATCGCCTATTCCCATATTAAGGGAAACTGAAAGCAATTTAGGAACTTGCATAACATTTTTATATCCAAACCTTTTGATAAGACTTGAAATAATAGAATCTTTATAAAGTGTTCTTAATTTAGGAGCATACGCTTTTGCTTTAACAGCACTTTTCTTTTTAGCCACAGTCTTTTTATCATCTTTCTTAGGCGCAGCTTTTTTAACCGGGGCCTTCTTCTTAGAGACTGCTTTTTTCTTAGCGGTAGATTTCTTTTTTTCTTCAGCCATAATTATGCTTCAATTTCTTCGTTAGTTTTTTTCGAAATTCTGATTTTGCTTCCATCATCTAATTTTTTATATCCAATACGAGATGCCTGCCCTCCATGAACAATCATAACATTAGAGACATGAACAGGAGCTTCTTTTTCCACCACACCACCACTTGGATTTTCCTGAGTTGGCCTCATTGCTTTTTTGATAAAGTTTATCCCTTCGACAAGCACTCTTTGCTTTTTAGGAAAAACATGAAGGACCTTTCCTTCCATCCCTTTATGGTTTCCGCTAATAACTTTTACGGTCATTCCTTTTTTTACAAACATTTTAGATAACCTCCGGCGCCATCGAGATTATTTTCATAAATCCACTTTCACGTAATTCACGCGCAACAGGTCCAAAAATACGTGTACCTCTAGGTTCGCCATTTCCATCCAATAAAACAGCTGCATTTTCATCAAAACGAATGAAACTTCCATCTTTTCGACCCACTTCTTTACGAACTCTTACAACAACAGCGCGATGCACTTCACCTTTTTTTACCATACCACCTGGAATCGCTTTTTTTACTGTTATCACAATTTGGTCTCCAATAGATGCATATTTCCTTTTTGAGCCACCCAAAACCTTAAAGCAAAGAATTTCCTTTGCGCCAGTATTGTCTGCTACTACTAATCTTGTTTCCTGCTGTATCACTTACTTAACCAACCTTCACTGATTTACTGATAATTTCACTAACCTGCCAACGCTTGCGCTTACTCATTGGACGCATAGAGGTGATCTTAACAATATCACCTTCATTTGGGCTAACCGCAGCCACATGTGCTAAAAATTTATTAAACCGTTTTACGCGTTTATTGTATACAGGATGGGCAATTTCCCTAGTCACTTTCACCGTAACCGTCTTCTCCATCTTTGCACTGACTACTTCGCCAACAAGTGACTGTCTTTTCCGGATTTCACTCATGAGGTTACATCTCCTTTAATTGTTCGAATTCCCAATTCATACTCCCTGAGAACTGTTTTTATTTGCGCAATTTCTTTTTTCAATAAAGGGATTTGTGTTCCATCTTCTAATTGCTGTAACGCTTGCTGAAATCGCAAATTCTGTAAAGCATCTAGATTCTCCACCAAGCGTGAGTCTAATTCGCTTTTATTTAATTCGCTCAATTGACTAATTTTCATTAGAAGTCTCTCCGTAAAACCATTTTGGTCTTGATTGGGAGTTTATGTCCCGCATCTCGAAAAATTTGTTCTGCAATTTCTTTACTAACTCCATCTACTTCAAATAATATTCTGCCTGGCTTAACTACAGAAACCCAATATTCCGGCGTTCCTTTTCCTTTTCCCATTCGTGTTTCAGCTGGTTTTGCAGTAATAGGTTTATCAGGGAAGATACGAATCCACATTTTCCCCACTTTACGAACACCTCGAGATATGGCAATCCGAGAAGATTCTATTTGCCTAGCAGTAACCCAACCAGATTCAATAGCTTTTAAGCCATAATGGCCAAAAGCCACATGAGCACCCTTCGTGGCTAATCCACGTCGATTTCCACGATGGTGGCGTCTAAATTTCGTTTTCTTTGGTTCTAACATAATTCTTTCTTATTTATTTTTGGAATATTGGCCGTTGCAAATCCAAATTTTAACACCAATAATTCCGTAAGTTGTCTCAACTTCAGTTAGCGCATAATCGATATCAGCTCTCAATGTATGCAATGGGACACTACCACCAGAAAATTTTTCACTTCTAGCAATTTCAACACCACCCAATCTACCCGCAACGTTAACTCTGATTCCTTCAGCACCCATACGCATTGTAGACTGTATTGCTTTATTCACTACACGACGATACGATATTTTCTTTTTCAATTGATGCGCAATGTTTGCGCCAACAAGCGCAGCATCTAGTTCAGGACGCTTTACTTCAGAAATATTAACTTTTGCCTTCTTATCAGTTAATTGACTTAGTTCTTTTTTAAGTCTTTGAACTTCTTCACCACCACGACCGATAACAATTCCAGGCCTTGCGGTAAAAATTGCAATTGTGACCATCGTTGATGTTCTACTTATTTCAACTTTTGAAATACCCGCATTAGGTAACCTATGTTTGATATAATTACGAATTCTGACATCTTCTTCTAATTTTGAAGCAAAATTATTTTTAGATGCAAACCAATTAGAGCGCCAATCTTTCTTAACGCTTAATCTAAAACCTACTGGATGAGTTTTTTGGCCCAAAATGAATTCCTTTTATTTTTCGTTACTTACGACGATTGTTAAATGACTCGTTGGGCGTCTTAATTTAGCTGCTCTGCCCATGGACGCTGCACGAAATCTTTTCATGACGGGACCTCCATCAACAAATGCCTCATCAATGCCTAATAATTCAGGATCTAGATTTGCATCATCTAATCCTTGCATCAAATTTGCTACCGCAGATCTTAATGTCTTTTCAATAATTGCTGCTGCTTTCTCTGTCGAAAAATGAAGCATATTCATGGCGACACCCACTTTTAACCCTCGAATACTATTGAGCGTCTTCCTCATCTTACGAGGAGACTGGTGGATATTTCTAGAGATTGCTTTTGCCTTCATAATAATTATTTCCTGTCACCCGAATGCATTCTAAATGTTCTTGTTGGTGAAAATTCACCCAACTTATGCCCCACCATGTTTTCATAAATAAAGACAGGGATAAATTTATTTCCGTTATGAACAGCAAGTGTATGTCCTACAAATTCAGGTGTAATCATACTTCTTCGAGACCAGGTTTTAATAACTTTTTTTTGCTTGCCTTCATTCATTTTTCTAACTTTTTTAAGAAGTTTTTCGTCAATATAAGGGCCTTTTTTCAGAGATCGTGGCATATACTATCTTCTCCTTTTAACAATGAGTTCATTAGATTTTTTATTCTTTTTACGTGTTTTATACCCTTTTGTTGGTTGACCCCAAGGAGAAACAGGATGGCGTCCTCCAGATGTTTTACCTTCTCCCCCACCATGAGGATGATCTACAGGATTCATTACAACGCCTCTCACTTTTGGACGCTTACCTAGCCATCTAGATCTGCCTGCTTTTCCTGATACAATCTGCTCATGAGATCTATTACCAACTTGACCAATAGTAGCCATGCAATTTTCAGGCACCATACGGATTTCACCACTTGGCAATTTTAAACTTACAAAACCACTGTCTTTAGCCATAATTTGAGCGAAAGCTCCGGCAGTTCTAACCATTTGACCACCCTTTCCAGGAATCAATTCAACATTGTGAACATCCATCCCAGAAGGAATATTTTTAATTTTTAGCGCATTCCCAATTTTCAAAGGAACCTCATCTCCCGAAACAATCATATCGCCGACCTTTAAGTCTAAAGGTGATAGGATATAACGCTTTTCACCATCCAAATAATGAATTAACGATATATATGCAGATCGATTTGGATCGTACTCAACCGTTGCGACTTTCCCAGGAATGTTAAATTTATTTCTTTTAAAATCAATTAATCGTAGCCTTCGCTTATGGCCACCACCACGACGTCTTACTGTAATTCTTCCAGTGTTATTGCGACCTGCTTTTTTACGAAGCGCTTTAGTTAAACTCTTTTCAGGTTTATCCGTTGTAACTTCAGCAAAATCAGAACGAGACGCAAAGCGACTCCCAGGCGTTGTTGGCTTTAAAAATCGAACACCCATATCTAAGCTCCCTCACCGCTCAAAAGATCAATTGAAGATCCTTTTTCCAAAGTAACTATTGCTTTTTTCCAGGACGAGCGAGCACCTTCAGTACGAATGACTTTCCCGCCACTTCGGACCGACATTTGTTTTACTTTACCCTGCCTATTCATCGTTGCAACCTTTACGACAGAAACATCAAATTTCTTTTCAACTGCCTTCTTAATTTCATTTTTATTTGCATTCTGAGCTACTTGAAATGCCCATTTATTCTCTTTTTCTTCTAATGCGCTCATCTTTTCAGTGAACAATGGTTTTATAATTATTTTTTGATACATTATTATCCTGCTAATATTCCCGTCAAAATCGCTAAACCAGCCTTATCAAGCAAAACGATTTCACAATCAATTAAATCGTAAGTGCTAACACTTTTTGCATCAACGAGATACACTTTGTGCAAATTCTGTGAAGCTAATTCTAAGTTTCGATCTTTACCACTTGACAAAATCGTTATTTTCTTATCCTGCAAACCTAAAGTGTTTAATATTTTAACAAAATCTGCTGTCTTATGCGAATCAATCTTTAACTCATCGACGAGCATAAGTTGCCCATTGGATGCTTTATCAGCCAATACACTTTTACGCGCCAATTTACCGACTTTCTTAGAAACCTTATGTGAATACGCATGAGGCTCTGGACCAAAAACTGTTCCACCACCACGCCAGATCGGAGAACGGGTCGTACCCGCACGCGCAGATCCTGTCCCTTTTTGCTTGAATGGCTTTCTACCGCCACCTCGAACCAATGCTCTATTTTTCGAAGCATGAGTCCCTTGACGCATATTGTTCAATTCAGCTAAAACTGCCTGACGAACTACGGGTTTATTTGGCGTAATCGCAAAGACAGCATCCTCAACCGTAACGGAAGGGCCTTTTGATCCATTTATTTTTGTAAGCTCTAATTTCATTTTATTTACCGAGAAATAACCACCATTCCATTCTTAGCACCAGGGACAGCCCCTTTCACTAGAATTTGGTTCATTTCTTTATCAATTTTAACAACTTCAAGGTTTTCTACTGTATGTTTTTTGTTTCCATATTGGCCAGCCATTTTCATTCCCTTAAATACACGAGATGGATCTGAGGCTTGACCAATTGATCCAGGATGACGCGTTGTGTCTCCCTGTCCGTGAGTTACAGGCTGTCTAGAAAAATTGTGACGCTTAATTACACCCGAAAAACCTTTTCCCTTAGATTTCCCCGATATAGAGACATACTCACCAGGATTGAAAATTCCAACGTGAAACACCTGTCCTTGTTTATATTCGAATCCAGGCACTTTTTCAAATTCAGCCGTAATTTTCATGGGAGGAATACCCGCTTTGTCGAAATGCCCTTTCATAGGTTTATTCGTATGCTTATCAGATCTTTCGCCATACCCAACTTGAACAGATTCATATCCATCATTTTCAATGGTTTTTACTTGAGTAACAACGCATGGCCCAGCTTGCAAAATTGTCACAGGAACTACACGATCATTTTCATCAAATAGCCTAGTCATTCCAATCTTTTTTCCAATCAATCCACGCATTGCTTATACCTTTATCTCAATATCAACGCCAGCAGGCAAATCTAGCTTCATCAAAGATTCGACTGTTTTTGGCGTTGAATTCAATATATCAACCAAACGTTTATGAATTTTAGTTTGAAACTGTTCGCGCGATTTTTTATTCACATGAGGAGATCTCAAAACGGTGTAAACACTACGTTTCGTAGGTAATGGAATAGGGCCAGAAAGAATAGCACCTGTCGATTTTGCTGTTTTTACAATTTTCTCTGTGGACTTATCTAACAAAGTATGATCGTAAGCCCTTAAACTGATTCGTATAGCTTGTTTAGACATTTCTATCCTTACGCTACAATTTCAGTGACAACGCCGGCGCCAACTGTATGGCCGCCTTCACGAATAGCGAACCGAAGTTCCTTATCCATCGCAATCGGTGTTATCAATTCAATCTCTAATTCTACATTATCACCAGGCATAACCATCTCTGTCCCTGAAGGCAAAGTCGCAACACCCGTTACATCTGTAGTCCGAAAATAAAACTGCGGACGATATCCATTGAAAAAAGGTGTGTGACGTCCGCCTTCATCTTTCTTCAATACATAAACACTCGCTTTAAATTTTGTATGAGGGGTAATACTTCCAGGAACAGCCAAAACCATCCCACGACCCAAATCTTCTTTATCAACGCCACGAAGAAGCAAACCTGCATTATCTCCAGCTCTACCCTCATCTAAAAGTTTACGAAACATCTCAACACCCGTAACGATCGTTTTCCGTGTTTCACCCATTCCGATGATTTCAATTTCATCACCCACATGAACAATACCACGCTCAATACGACCCGTTCCAACTGTCCCGCGACCTGTAATAGAAAATACATCTTCAACAGGCATCAAGAAAGGACGATCGATATCACGCTCAGGCTCTGGAATCCAACTATCACATGCCTCCATTAACTCTGTAATGGACTTTGTAGCCGCTTCATCATCTGGCGCATTTAATGCTTCTAAAGCCGATCCTTTAATGATGGGCGTATCATCACCTGGGAAATCATACTCACTTAATAAATCACGTAATTCCATTTCAACCAATTCAATCAATTCAGGATCATCTACTTGGTCCGTCTTATTCATATAAACCAAAACACTCGGCACATTAACCTGACGAGCCAATAAAACATGCTCTCTGGTTTGAGGCATGGGACCATCAGCTGCACTTACCACTAAAATAGCACCGTCCATTTGAGCTGCACCTGTAATCATATTTTTAATATAATCTGCGTGACCCGGGCAATCAACGTGAGCGTAATGACGATTTTCCGTTTCATACTCTACGTGAGCTGTCTGAATCGTGATTCCACGTTCACGCTCTTCTGGAGCGTTATCAATACTGTCAAAAGAACGAACTTCACTCATCCCTTTGGCCGCTTGCGTTAAGGTAATCGCTGCGGTTAATGTTGTCTTACCATGATCCACATGACCAATCGTTCCGATGTTTACATGCGGCTTGGTTCTTTCAAATTTCTCTTTTGCCATTGCTTTTCTCCTTTACTTAATTTTTAATCCTAGGATGCTTTTCCATGAATTTTTTCTAATATTTCCGTTTCAATGCTTGCAGGCACTTGATTGTAATGTGAAAATTCCATATGAAACACTGCCCTTCCTTGCGTAATAGAACGCAAATCAGTCACATAACCAAACATTTTACTCAGCGGCACTTCTGCGTCTAAAATATGCGCATCATTCCTTTGATTCATCCCACCAATTTTTCCTCGACGTGAATTAATGTCGCCCATCACGTCTCCAAGGTATTCTTCTGGAACCGTTACTTCCACCTTCATAATTGGCTCCATTAATTTTGGTGAAGCTTTTTTACAAGCTTGCTGGATTGCCATCGAGCCAGCAATTTTAAATGCCATCTCAGAAGAATCTACATCATGATATGATCCAAAAACAAGCTCAACGCGCACATCTTCTAAGGGATAACCGGCAACTACACCGTTTACCAAAGCTTCTTTTATCCCCTTATCGACTGACGGTATGTATTCTCGTGGAATCGTTCCACCTACGATTTTATTTTCAAAATGATAGCCTTTTCCAGCTTCATTTGGCTCAACATTGATGACGACGTGGCCATATTGTCCACGGCCACCAGATTGACGAGCGAATTTCACATCCACTTTTTCTACAGATTTTGTTATAGCCTCCCGATAAGAGACTTGAGGACGACCTACATTTGCCTGGACTTTAAATTCACGCAATAATCGATCAACCAAGATTTCTAAATGCAATTCACCCATTCCAGCAATTATAGTCTGACCCGTTTCATCATCAATTGACAATTTAAACGTGGGATCTTCTTCACCAAGTTTTGCCAGTCCTTTTGAAAGCGCATCTTGATCACCTTTACTTACAGGCTCAACCGAAACGGACACGACAGGCTCGGGGAAGTCCATAGACTCTAAAACGATATGATTTTTTTCATCGCAAAGTGTATGCCCGGTTTGAGCATTTTTCAAGCCAATTACCGCTACAATTTCTCCGGCAGTAACCGCATCTCGTTCTTCGCGTTTATTTGAATGCATCAATAAAATTCTACTAATTCTTTCACGCTTACTTGTGTTCGGATTATATACGTAAGAACCTGCGTCCAAAGACCCAGAATAAACACGCATAAAAGTCAAACGCCCCACATAAGGATCGGTCATAACTTTAAAAGCCAGAGCAGAAAAAGGAGCATCGCCTGCTGGCGCTCGAGTTAATTCAACGTCAGAATCATCAGCGTCAAAACCTTTTATACTGCCTACGTCTATGGGAGATGGAAGGAAATCAACAATAGCATCCAACAATCTTTGAACGCCTTTATTTTTAAAAGCAGACCCACATAAGGTTGGAACAAATGTATTATCCACGCAACCTTTTCGAATTGCATTTTTTATTTCTTCTTCTGTGATTTCCTCATCTTCAAGATATTTTTCCATCAAATGCTCATCATAGCTTGCTGTTTCTTCTATTAAATGATGCCGCCATTTTTCAGCTTCTTCGAGCATATCGGTTGGTATATCACCAATTTCGAAATGAGTGCCAAGCGAGCTTTCGTTATACAAAATTGCTTTCATCGACAATAAGTCAATAATGCCCGTGAACATATCACCAGCGCCAATTGGCAAAACCAATGGAAGGGGACTCGCACCAAGACGGTCTTTAATCATATCTAATACTTTTAAAAAATCTGCGCCAACACGATCCATCTTATTGACAAAGGCTAAGCGAGGCACACCATATTTGTCTGCTTGCCTCCACACTGTTTCACTTTGAGGCTCGACACCACCAACCGCACAGAAAACAGCAACAGCTCCATCTAACACGCGCAGTGATCTTTCTACTTCAACGGTAAAATCAACGTGACCAGGTGTGTCAATAATATTAATTCTATGATCTGCCCATTCGCAAGTTGTAGCAGCGGAAGTAATTGTAATGCCGCGTTCCTGCTCCTGCTCCATCCAATCCATAGTCGCCGCACCATCGTGGACTTCACCGATACGATGCGTTTTACCTGTATAGTACAAGACGCGCTCGGTCAATGTTGTTTTACCCGCATCAATGTGGGCCATTATACCGATGTTACGAAAATGATCTAGTTGTGTTTTCTTCAATTTACTTTATATCCAATTTATCTAAAATGCGCAAAAGCTTTATTCGCTTCTGCCATTCTATGCGTATCGTCTTTTTTCTTGATTGCGCCACCCTCATTATTCGCCGCTGAAATTAATTCGCTAGCCAAGCTTTCAGCCATCGGACGCCCAGATTTACTACGCGCAGAATTAATCAACCAATGGGACGCTAAATAAAATTTTCTCCCCCTAGGAACTTCAATCGGAACTTGATATGTTGCTCCGCCAATTCTCTTGGACTTAACTTCGACAGAAGGAGAAACATTTTCAATCGCTTTTTGAAAAATATTCAATCCTTCGGTTTTTGTTTTCTTTTTGATAATATCCATTGCTCCATAAAAAATACTTTCAGCAATTCCTTTCTTTCCACGCTTCATTACGTAATTCATAAATTTGGCAACAGAAAGATCATTGTAAATTGGGTCAGGCAAAATTTCTCTTCGTTCTGGTCTTCTTCTTCTCATTTTTTAACTCAGCTTAATTTTTTGGTTTTTTCGCACCATAACGAGAGCGACTAGTTCTTCTATCTGTAACGCCAGCTGTATCAAATGCGCCACGCACAATGTGATATCGAACACCTGGCAAATCTTTTACTCGCCCACCTTCCAATAACACAATAGAGTGCTCTTGCAAATTATGACCTTCACCTGGGATATATGCCGCAACTTCCATTCCATTTGTCAAGCGAACACGGGCAACTTTACGAAGCGCTGAATTCGGCTTTTTAGGCGTGGTTGTATACACGCGTGTGCACACGCCACGTTTTTGCGGACTACTCATTAATGCAGGAGTCGATGTCTTTTTGAACACTCGCTTCCGGCCTTTTCTTATTAGTTGGTTTATTGTTGGCATATCACTTTATCCAAAGCCTATAAAATTACGAATACTTTTGAAGTTTTGTCAACATAAAGTATAACTATTTTATGCAACCACATCTTCAGTCTCATTTTCCGTTTCTGTTTCATCTAAATCTTCTACATTCACCATAATCCCACGAATGCCTGGGGTTCCCGTTCCAGCCGGTATCAATCGACCCACAGCCACATTCTCTTTAAGCCCTAAGAGCAAATCAGTTTGTCCTGCTGTAGCCGCATTTGTCAAAACGCGAGTTGTTTCCTGGAAAGAAGCTGCTGAAATAAAACTGTCCGTATTTAATGACGCTTGCGTAATTCCCATCAAAATGGGCTCAAAAGTTGCTGGTTTGGGTTTCCGATATTTTGGAACCTTTTTTCCATTGGCTTTTAATTCTTTAACAATATCATTAAACTCTGCTTTTTCCAACATAAATCCTTCTTCAAGATCCGAATCGCCTTCCTCTGTTACAATCACATTATTTGCAATTCGATCGTTTTCGACAAATAGGTCCTTTTTCCCAACACGATCTTGCACGAGAAATCTTGTGTCTCCTCTATCAGAAACGCTAACTTTTTGCATCATTTGATTGACAATAATTTCAATATGTTTATCATTTATTTGCACACCCTGAAGCCTATAAACTTCTTGAATTTCATTCACAAGATATTCTCTTACAGCTGAAGGCCCAAGGACGCGTAAAATGTCGTCTGGAGAAATAGCTCCCTCACATAAAGAAGTTCCAGCATTGATAAAATCACCTTCATGAACAATCACATGCTTACCATAAGGGATTTTATATTTCCCGATTTCTCCATCAGCATTCTCAACGAGTATCATTCTGATTCCACGTTTCGTTTCGCCAAATTTTACTGTTCCATTAATTTCAGTCATCACAGCTGGATTGTTCGGTTTTCTTGATTCAAATAATTCCGCAACTCGTGGTAGGCCACCTGTAATATCTCTAGTCTTTCCAGCTTCTTTCGGGATCTTAACTAAGGTTTGCCCTCGCTGAACTTTTTGCTTGTCTGTCACGACCAATGAAGCTCGGACAGGGAGAATGGTGCCACCAGCGATAATTTTTCCGCTTTTATCAACAATTTCAATGTGAGGGCTTAATTTGCGATCTCTCGCCTCAATAATAACCATCTGCTTTTTTCCACCTTCTACTGCTTCAACAGAAAAAGTCTCGCCTTCAACAAAATCTTTTGTCTGAACAAATCCCGATTCACGAGCTAAAATAACATCAGTATATGGATCCCATTGAATTAACGTATCTCCAGGCGCCACAGAGTCTCCCTCACTGACAAGGATATTCGATCCATATGGCACGTTAAATTTGGATAATTCTTTTCCATTCTTATCACTGATAAACATTTTTGCGTGACGAACCATACATCGACGCACTTGTGTTCCAGATTCGTCAACCGTATCAGCAAAATCGTAGTCATCCGTAAAAGAAATAGTTCCTTCTCGCTTAGATTCCATTTCCGATTGTTCGATAATACGCGTTGCTGTTCCACCAATATGGAAAGTTCTCAATGTTAACTGCGTGCCTGGTTCACCAATACTTTGCGCGGCTCTAATACCAACAGCTGTTCCAATGTCAACAATCTTATGAGTCGATAAATCCCAACCATAACACTTTGCGCAAGTTCCTCGTTTTGAATCACAAGAAAGTACAGATCGGATTCGAACATTTTCTACACCACTGTCACTTATGATATTCGCTTCATTTTCGGAAAGTAATTGTCCTGCTTTCACGGCAACTTTACTTTTAATAATAAAATCATCCAAAAGCGTTCTGCCTAAAATTCTATCTGCCAAAGGCTCAATAATTTCTTCACCTTCTTTTAAGTCAGAGATTACAATACCATTAATCGTGCCACAATCAATTTCATAAATCACAACATCTTGCGCAACGTCAACAAGACGACGCGTCAAGTAACCCGCATCTGCTGTTTTTAGGGCAGTATCCGCAAGACCTTTCCTTGCACCATGAGTTGAAATAAAATATTCAAAAACAGATAAACCTTCTTTAAAGTTTGATGTAATGGGAGATTCAATAATTTCACCGACACCTCCCTTCATAGATTTTTGTGGTTTTGCCATCAATCCACGCATACCTGCTAACTGCTTTATTTGATCCTGACTTCCTCTCGCGCCAGAATCCGCCATCATAAACACAGGATTAAAACCACTTCGGTCTTTTTCAAGACCTTCCATCATGGAAGCAGCCACATCATTCGTTGCATGTGTCCAAATATCAATTACTTTATTATAACGCTCACCATCAGTTAAAATATGTCGATCATATTTTGCCTTAACACCGTCAACTTCCTTTGTTGCCTTCTCAAGAATTTCATATTTTGAATCTGGAATGAGAATATCGCCAATTGCAATAGAACTGCCACTAATTGTCGCCATTTCAAAACCAAGTGCTTTCAAATCATCTAAAAATTTGACGGTTTTATAATTACCCGCAATCAGATAGGTCTGATTTACAACTTTAGTAAGAGTTTTTTTATTAATAAGCTCATCTACATAATCCATTTCTTCGGGCAACGTACCATTGAAAATAGTACGACCAACAGTTGTTTTTTTATACCACTTCCCTTTATGTCGCACATTTATAATCGCATGAAGATCAACAGCTTTGTTTTCAAATGCAATCCTAACCTCACTTAAAGAGCTAAATATTTTTCCATGCCCTTTGGCTTTTTCTTTAGGGAGCGTTAAGTAATAACATCCCAAAACCATATCTTGTGAAGGGACGGCAATAGGCTGACCGTTTGCTGGATGGAGAATATTATGACTGGACAGCATGAGCATTCTTGCTTCCATTTGAGCTTCCACAGACAAGGGAAGATGAACCGCCATTTGATCGCCATCGAAATCAGCATTAAATGCAGAACAAACCAATGGATGCAGTTGAATTGCTTTTCCATCAATTAGGACAGGCTGAAATGCCTGAATGCCTAAACGGTGAAGCGTTGGCGCGCGATTCAAAAGCACAGGGTGATCTTTTACCACATATTCTAAAACCTTATAAACAACAGGTTCTCGATTTTCCACAATCATCTTTGCAGATCTAGGTGTTTGAGCATATCCACGAGCAATTAATTCACGTAGCATATGTGGTTTAAATAATTCTAAAGCCATATTTTTGGGCATACCACATTCAGATAAATTTAAATTTGGCCCCACTACAATAACAGATCTTGCTGAATAATCAACACGTTTCCCTAATAAATTTTGACGAAATCGGCCTGTTTTTCCTCTTAACATATCCGATAGAGATTTTAAGGGTCTTTTCGATCCACTCCTAATAGCCGTTTTTCGTCTATTGTTGTCAAATAAAGCATCTACCGCTTCTTGAAGCATTCGTTTTTCATTTCTTAAAATGACATCCGGTGCTTTAATTTCCATCAATTGCTTCAAGCGATTATTACGAATAATAATTCTTCGATATAAATCATTCAAATCGCTGGCCGCAAATCGCCCACCTTCTAAAGGTACTAAAGGTCTAAGTTCTGGCGGAATGACAGGAAGAATTGAAATAATCATCCATTCCGGCTTGTTTAATTTTTTCTTCATAGGATCAAGAACAAATGACTTCACCACCTTAAGACGTTTTAACGCATCTGCTCTTTTTTGCTTAGAGCGAGACGTTTCTAAAATATCTTCGAGCTCGCGCTTCAATTCCATAATATTAATTCTTTGAAGCATTTCCTTCATCGCTTCTCCGCCCATGGCGGCGTAGAAATATTCATCGTTTTCACGCTCTTCTTCTGTCACCGCTCTGTGGCCAAACTCACGTTCAATCTCTAAATAATCTTCTTCATCAACAAGTTCAAATTTTTCTAAACCACTTTTACCTGGCTCAAGTACCATATACATTTCAAAATAAATAACGCGCTCAAGCTCTTTCGTGCTTTTTCCTGCAAGATAACTTAATTTGCTTGGAATTGATCGTAAATACCAAATGTGCACCACAGGAGTCGCTAAGGTAATATGTCCCATCCGTTCTCGGCGAACTTTTTTACGGGTAACTTCTACACCACAACGATCGCAAATAATTCCACGATAACGAATTCCTTTGTATTTACCGCAATGGCATTCGTAATCTTTTACAGGTCCAAATATTTTTTCGCAAAACAAACCATCTTTTTCAGGCTTGTATGAACGATAATTAATCGTCTCAGGCTTCAGGATTTCACCATAAGATCTGGCTAATATCGCTTCAGGTGATGCAAGCCCAATCGTAATTGAGCTGAATTTTTTAGATGTGTCTATGTTTGAAGATTGAATGTATGTCAAAAGGATACTCTCTTTGTTTAGTTTAATTCGATATCGATACCTAAGCCCATTAATTCCTTAATCATTACATTGAATGATTCAGGTATACCAAATTCTGGTAACGGCTCACCGCGGACGAGTGCATTATACACTTTAGATCGTCCTTCAACATCATCAGATTTAACTGTAAGAATTTCATGCAATGTATGTGCCGCGCCATACGCCTGAAGCGCCCATACTTCCATTTCGCCCAATCGCTGACCACCAAATTGTGCTTTACCACCTAATGGCTGTTGCGTGATCAAGGAATAAGGCCCAGTTGATCTCGCATGCATTTTATCATCTACCATATGACTTAGCTTCATCATATAGATTGTTCCAATTGTAACTGGATTGTCAAGATACTCACCCGTTTTGCCATCGATTAACATTGCTTTTCCTGTCGCCGGAAGCCCAGCATTTTCCATTTCTTTAGCAACATCTTCTGGCGTTGCACCATCAAATACAGGTGTAGCAAATTTTTGCCCTAAAATATCACCAGCCCAACCTAACATTGTTTCGTAAAGTTGTCCAAGATTCATACGCGACGGCACACCCAAGGGATTCAACACGATATCAACGGGAGTTCCGTCTGCCGTAAAGGGCATATCTTCTTCGGGAACGATGGTCGCAACAATACCTTTATTCCCATGACGTCCAGCCATTTTATCACCAACAGAAATTTTTCGCTTATTCGCAACAAATACTTTAGCTAGCTTTAAAATTCCGGGCTGCAATTCATCGCCGACACGAATTTTAAAAATCTTTCTTTCTAGTTTTGTTTCGATATTTGTCCATTCAGATCTAAATGATTTCCAAATCGCTTTAATTTTTTCCCAGGTAGCCTTACTCTCAACCCAAGCAATATCTTGCGAAAACTGTTCCAAATCAAAAGTTTTCAATCGCTTCATGGTCAATTTTGTCGATTTCTTTATTAAAGTTTTCCCCGTCGATAAATCCCGAATACCATTCGAGATTTGATCTTTTAATAGATCAAGTAATCTTTCATCACGAGAAACTTTTAAGTTTTTCTTTTTTTGTAAAGCCTCTTTTTGATACCCATTTATAATATGTCTCTCTTCAGTCCGAGTACGCTTCGCTTGCTTTTCAAAAAGGTTTGTTTTAATTACCACACCTTTCACGCCAGGCTCAGCACGTCTTGACGCATCTTTTACTTCACCCGCTTTATCTCCGAAAATTGCCCGAAGCAACTTTTCTTCAGGAGAAGGATCCGTTTCACCTTTTGGTGTAACTTTCCCAATCAGAATATCACCTTCTTTAACGCGTGCGCCCACACGTATGATGCCATTTTCGTCTAATTCTTTAGTTGACTCTTCGCTTACATTTGGAATTTCAGGTGTCAATTCTTCTTGTCCACGCTTTGTATCACGCACTTCAAGCTCAATTTCACTACAATGCACTGAACTAAAAACATCATCTTTTACTAAACGCTCGCTTAAAACAATTGCATCTTCAAAATTGTAACCACGCCATGGCATAAAGGCTACTTTAATGTTAGAGCCAAGAGCCAATTCGCCTTTTTCGGTGGACGCTCCATCCGCAATAACCTGTCCAGTGGATACTTTTTGCCCTTCCGTAACTAATGGCCGTTGGTTGTGCACAGTATTTTGATTCGTTCTTTGATAATTTTTTAACGATACTTTAATCGAATCTTCACCATCAAACAATTTTAACGTATCTTTTACTTCTGTTTTTTTGATAACGACTTGACTTGAATCAACAAATTCCACAACACCATCAACAGGAGAAACAGCGCATGATCGTGAATCAATAGCCACTTTTCCCTCTAAACCCGTTCCTACGATAGGAGATTGAGGTTTCATTAAAGGCACAGATTGGCGTTGCATATTTGAACCCATTAAAGCACGATTTGCATCATCATGTTCTAAAAATGGAATTAATCCAGCGGCTGCACTCAAAATTTGATTGGGCGAAACTTCTATGTAGTCCACATCGTCTGGGCTTACAATTGGAAAATCACCTTTAATGCGAGCACGAACGCGATCGTCTATAAGCTTTCCGCTTTTATCTGTATCGCAATTCGCTTGAGCAACCAATACCCGATCTTCATCATCTGCAGAAAGGTAGTTTACTTCAGATGTGGTATAAGAGTGTTTTCCTTTTTTAGATAGCTTTCGATAAGGAGATTCAATAAACCCATGATTATTAATCTCAGCATAAATCGCTAAAGAACTGATTAAACCAATGTTCGGTCCTTCAGGCGTTTCAATCGGACATAAACGACCATAATGTGTATAATGAACGTCTCTAACTTCAAAACCAGCCCTTTCGCGAGTCAATCCACCCGGACCTAACGCAGAAATCCTACGCTTATGGGTTATTTCAGCTAACGGATTAGTCTGATCACCAAATTGAGATAATTGAGATGTGCCAAAAAATGTATTCACAACTGTGGTAACAACGCGAGAATTAATCAAATCTTGTGGCGTAATACTCTCCGATTCCCTCAAATTCATTCTCTCGTGAATGGTGCGAATCATACGACTCAACGCAACGCTAAATTGATTCGTTAATTGTTCCCCTATTGTCTTAACACGTCGATTACCCAAGTGATCAATATCGTCAATACCGCGATCACCTTTTCTCATATCAATTAAGAAACGAACAACTTGAATAATATCATCCATCGTCAAAACTGTATCTTCGACAGGAACATTTAAATTGAACTGCTGATTTAGACGGTAACGACCAACTTCACCAAGGTCATATTTCTTTGGACTGAAAAATATTCGTTCAATAAATTTCTGGGCTGTTTCTAGATTAGGCGGCTCACTTGAACGCAATAATTGATATACAATTTCCAACGCTTCTTCTGTATTTTTTGCTGGATCTTTTCCCATCGTATTTAGCAATAGCATGGATGTAAAATCACGATTTCCACTCACAACTGCGATTTCTTTAACTTTGCTTTCTAACAACTCATCCACAACATCTTGCGTAATTTCAATTCCACCTTCAAAGAAAATCTCACCCGTTGACACATCCACAACATCTTCTACAATGGTTGCGCCGGCATATTTTTCCATATCTAAGCTTTTAAGCTTGACGGTTTCAATCATACCAAATGCTTTGAAAATATCTGCATTTGTAGAATATCCTAGCGCTCTCAACAACATCGTGACAGGGAATTTTCTCCTTCGATCAATAATCACAAATAAACAATCATTGATGTCAGTTGTAAAATCAACCCACGATCCACGCGCAGGGATTATTCTAGCTTGGAATAATTTCGTTCCATTTGGATGGATAGATTCATCAAAAAATACACCTGGGGATCTTTGCAATTGAGATACAATAACGCGCTCGGCACCATTAATAATAAAGGTACCTTTTTTTGTCATATAAGGAATATTTCCAAAATAGACATCCTGTTCGATTTTATGCGCAACTTTATTCCGATCATTTTCATCCATAATATTTAACGCAAGCCTCACGCGCAATGGTGAAGCATAGGTTACGCCTCTTTCGATACATTCATCTGGCGTATATTTTGAATTTCCTAAATAATAAGAATTATACTCAAGAACATAATTACGATGGCTATCTTCTAAAGGAAATACATTTTGAAACACACCTTCTAATCCAATAGGTTTTCTTGCTTCTGGTGCTTCGTTTTCCTGTAAAAATGTCTGATATGCTTTCGTTTGAATATCCAATAAATCTGGCATATTCACGAAAGAAGAAATCCTCGAAAAGGATTTCCGCTCAATCAACGGTTTTATTGTGGCTCCCAATTAAGCCTCCTCTGGTTGTATGATTTGAAAGAAATTTAAAATACTAAAAGTGGACTAGCTTAATTCCACTTCAGCACCAGCTTCTTCTAGCTTCGCCTTCAAATCATTGGCTTCAGCTTCAGAGATACCTTCTTTCACAGCTTTTGGCGCTGCATCAACCAAAGCTTTGGCTTCTTTTAATCCAAGCTCTGTAATACTGCGAACAACTTTAATTACGTTGATCTTTGCTTGTCCTGGGGATTTTAAGATGACATCAAATTCGGTTTTTTCAGCAGCTCCGCCACCATCAGCAGCAGGGGCCGCAACAGCAGCTACAGGGGCCGCAGCAGTTACGCCAAATTTCTCTTCAATCTCCGAAATCAACTCGGAAACCTCGATCATGTTAGCTTCTTCCAAATAGGTTAATACATCTGTGCGTGTTATTGCCATTGTGTTTACTCCTTACGATTACTCAGTGTTAAGATTTATTTTCTTTGAGGTTATTTAAGACACCTACCATCTTTGTCATTGGACCATTGATAGTAGAAACAAATTTTGTTAGCGGACTTTGTATGGTTCGCATAAATATGGATAATAATTCTTCTTTACTTGGCATATCTGCCAATTTTTTACAATCTTCCCCAGGAAGAAGCTCTCCATCCAAGAGAATACCCTTCACCACAGGAAGATCTCTGTCCTTTGTGAACTCTTTTATAACTTTTGCTGGTGAAACTGGCTCATCATATGACAAGGCAATGGCGGTTGAACCCGTTAGAATATCATCAGTCACTGGAAGATTATGCTTTTTTGCCGCTAACTTAATAATGGTATTTTTTGCCACTTGATATTCTACTCCAGCACTGAAAAACTTAGAACGCAATTCAGTCATGTCGCCTACATTTAGCCCAAGATAATCTGTAAAATAGATTGCTTTTGCTCGGCTTAACTTTTCAGTTAATTCATCATATTTATCTATATTTTTTGTATTTGGCATGATTTTTTACCTTATGCTTGAATGGTCAATTTTTATTCCTGGCCCCATAGTAGAAGATAGGGTCATTTTTTTTACATATTGACCTTTTACTGAAGCAGGGCGCGCTTTAATAAGTTTATTGTAAATTGTTTTAATATTTTCACTGAGCGCATCATCTTCAAATGAAGTTTTTCCACATGAAACATGTATAATACCTTGCTTTTCTACGCGCAATTCAACTTGACCTGCTTTTAATTCTTTAACAGCTTTAGCAACGTTCATCGTTACTGTGCCACTTTTAGGGTTTGGCATAAGTCCTTTAGGCCCTAGCACCCTCCCCAACTTTCCCAACTCGGGCATCATATCTGGTGTTGCGACAATTTTGTCTACATCAGACCAACCATTCTTAATTTTATTAAGATATTCTTTATTCCCAACAAAATCAGCGCCAGCTTCTTCCGCCTCTTTTTCTTTTGGCCCCGATGCAAGAACTAACACAGATACAGATTTTCCTGTTCCATGAGGCAATGCTGTTGTGATACGAATATTTTCTTCAGCATGTCGAGGATCAACATTTAAATTAAATGCCAAATCAACAGATTCATCAAATTTTGAGAATTTCATTTCTTTCATCAGACTCACGCTCTCATCGATAGGATAAGTATCATCTGAGTTGAATTTTTCAGCAATATTTTTTTGATTTTTAGTTATTTTCATTTCTACCAAACCTTTTATTTTACTTCTATGCCCATACTTTTGGTCGTTCCACGAATCATCTCAATCGCTTGCTCGATTGTATTCGCGTTTAAATCTTCCATTTTTATTTCAGCGATTGATCGCAAATCAGCCTCAGATACAATACCTACTTTTTCCCGATTTGGCTCACCAGAGCCTTTTTCAATCTTCGCAGCCTTCAATATCAACTTCGCAGCAGGAGGCGTTTTTGTTATAAAGGTAAAACTGCGATCAGCATATACGGTAATTTCAACAGGAATAACATCTCCCATTTTATCCTGCGTAGCCGCATTAAATGATTTACAGAAATCCATGATGTTAACACCGTTTTGCCCTAGTGCTGGGCCAACTGGTGGCGCTGGATTTGCCTGACCAGCTGGAATTTGCAATTTGATAAATCCTATGACCCTTTTTGCCATTATTCGAAACCTTCTTTAATTTTCCATTTTTACTTGTAAATAGTCCAACTCAACAGGCGTTGGTCTTCCAAAAATACTTACCGATACTTTAAGTTTTTGCTTATCATGACTTACCTCAGTAACAAACCCTGAAAAGTCCATAAAGGGACCATCAATAACCTTAACTGTATCTCCTTTTTTATACGGAGCAGCTTCCACTGTGCGCATTGGACCTTCACCATTTTCCAATTCACCCAAAAATCTCTGAGTCTCTTCTGGCTTCAAAGGCGTCGGCTTTCCTCGAGAACCTATGAAATTGATTACGCCATTCACATTCTCAAGTAAATATCTAGACTCTTTATTCAGCTCCATTTGAACCAAAAGATATCCAGGGAAAAACACCTTCTCTTTAATCTTTTTTTTCCCTTCCTTCATTTCTACAACATTCTCGGTAGAGACTAAGACATTTTTAATCATTTCACCCAGATTCGCTTCTTCGACGTCAAACAAAACTGCTTCACGTATTTTTTTCTCTCGACCAGAGATAACTCTTAACGTATACCACTTCATCGCGCTTACAGGATAAAACTCAACACTTTACCCAAAACAAAATCAACAAAGAATAAAAATATAGCCAAAACAAGCGATAAGGATAATACAACATAGGTAGAACCTTTTAGCTCTTCCCAGGTCGGCCAAGATACTTTCTTCATCTCAACCTGCACATCATCTATAAATTGTTTCAATTTTTTAATCATATCAACTTTTCTTTCAACATCAAAGCTTACGTGAATGCTTATTCTCAGCAGGTGAGGCAGGACTTGAACCCGCAACCCCCGGTGTTGGAGACCGGTGCTCTACCAATTGAGCTACTCACCTAATTGGATTATTTCGTCTCCTTAAACATGACATGCTTCTTAATTTTAGGATCATACTTCTTGTGCTCGACTCTTTCAGGATGCGTCTTTTTACTCTTCGTTATCGTATATCGGTATCCTGTACCTGCCGTACTTTCAATATGCACAATTACACGTTTGCTGTTACCAGCCATAATTTCTATCCTTACGCTACAATTTCAGTGACAACGCCGGCGCCAACTGTATGGCCGCCTTCACGAATAGCGAACCGAAGTTCCTTATCCATCGCAATCGGTGTTATCAATTCAATCTCTAATTCTACATTATCACCAGGCATAACCATCTCTGTCCCTGAAGGCAAAGTCGCAACACCCGTTACATCTGTAGTCCGAAAATAAAACTGCGGACGATATCCATTGAAAAAAGGTGTGTGACGTCCGCCTTCATCTTTCTTCAATACATAAACACTCGCTTTAAATTTTGTATGAGGGGTAATACTTCCAGGAACAGCCAAAACCATCCCACGACCCAAATCTTCTTTATCAACGCCACGAAGAAGCAAACCTGCATTATCTCCAGCTCTACCCTCATCTAAAAGTTTACGAAACATCTCAACACCCGTAACGATCGTTTTCCGTGTTTCACCCATTCCGATGATTTCAATTTCATCACCCACATGAACAATACCACGCTCAATACGACCCGTTCCAACTGTCCCGCGACCTGTAATAGAAAATACATCTTCAACAGGCATCAAGAAAGGACGATCGATATCACGCTCAGGCTCTGGAATCCAACTATCACATGCCTCCATTAACTCTGTAATGGACTTTGTAGCCGCTTCATCATCTGGCGCATTTAATGCTTCTAAAGCCGATCCTTTAATGATGGGCGTATCATCACCTGGGAAATCATACTCACTTAATAAATCACGTAATTCCATTTCAACCAATTCAATCAATTCAGGATCATCTACTTGGTCCGTCTTATTCATATAAACCAAAACACTCGGCACATTAACCTGACGAGCCAATAAAACATGCTCTCTGGTTTGAGGCATGGGACCATCAGCTGCACTTACCACTAAAATAGCACCGTCCATTTGAGCTGCACCTGTAATCATATTTTTAATATAATCTGCGTGACCCGGGCAATCAACGTGAGCGTAATGACGATTTTCCGTTTCATACTCTACGTGAGCTGTCTGAATCGTGATTCCACGTTCACGCTCTTCTGGAGCGTTATCAATACTGTCAAAAGAACGAACTTCACTCATCCCTTTGGCCGCTTGCGTTAAGGTAATCGCTGCGGTTAATGTTGTCTTACCATGATCCACATGACCAATCGTTCCGATGTTTACATGCGGCTTGGTTCTTTCAAATTTCTCTTTTGCCATTGCTTTTCTCCTTTACTTAATTTTTAATTTTCTCAAGAGCCTACGACCGGATTTGAACCGGTGACCTCTTCCTTACCAAGGAAGTGCTCTACCGACTGAGCTACGCAGGCAAATCCAGTTTCTCGAGCGAGTGATCGGGATCGAACCGACATCACCAGCTTGGAAGGCTGGGGTTCTACCATTGAACTACACTCGCAAAGCCTTGTGGGGAGAGAAGGATTCGAACCTCCGAAGGCATACGCCGGCAGATTTACAGTCTGCTCCCTTTGGCCGCTCGGGCATCTCCCCCGAAATATTATCAAAAAACGCCCTACTTATCCATCGCTAGATGGAGCCACCAGCAGGATTCGAACCCGCGACATCCTCATTACAAGTGAGGCGCTCTACCAACTGAGCTATGGTGGCATCTTAATACACTTTATTAGAATGCATCGTAGCACAGCCTTCAAATTTATGACAAAATACAAACTCGTTTCAATGGTTTATTTCAAGTTTATCAAAGTTTTTTTTACTCATACTTGTGACGATGCCGAATTAGATAAAAAATAAGGTAAATCTATGCAGATTTTTTACTAATCTCTGAGCCAGATGCGGTATCCTTAACTTTCCATCCTAATGCATCAATCTTATCTCTCAGGTTATCTGACTCATTCCAATCTTTTATATTTCTTGCTTGTTCTCGACGGCGAACAAGTTTAACAATCTCTTCTGGTACCTTACCTGTCCTTGGAATAAGCCCAAAAACAGAATCAAATTTGTCTAGAAAGTATAATGATGATGCAACTTGTTCCTTATCAATTGATCCTTTATCCATTTGCCTATTCATTTTCTTCATAAAATCAAAAAAGATTGCTAATGCATTTGGCGTATCCAAATCATTCGATAAATTTTTAACAAATTCAGAATAAATAGTCGGATTTTCATCAAGCGTTACATTTTCAAGATCAAACGATTCTAATCGCGATTTAAATTCAGAAAGCCTTTTGACGATTTTTTCACCTTCTTGCTTTTTCGCTAATGAAAAATTAATCTTCGTCCTATAGTGCCCACTTAACAATTGATATCGAATAATTTCAGGCGTAAATCCTTTCGCTTTTAATTCCGATACAGTGTAAATATTACCCTCAGATTTACTCATTTTCCCCCCTTCTACCATCAAATGTTCAGAATGCAACCAAACATTCACAAAGGAGCTACCCGCGTGACATTGACTTTGAGCAATTTCATTTTCATGGTGAGGAAACATATTATCAACCCCACCGCAATGAATATCAAAATGATCACCCAGATATTCCATACTCATAGATGAACATTCAATATGCCACCCCGGCCGACCTTTTCCCCATGGAGAATCCCAGGCTACCTCTCCATCGTCGGGCTTCCATCCTTTCCATAAGGCGAAATCCTGCGCACTTTCTTTACTATATTCATCTGAACCTATACGTTCAGTAACTTTTTGATCCTCAAATTTTATATTGGACAATTGTCCATATTTAGAAAAAGAATTTACTTTAAAATAAACGGAACCATCATCTTCCACATATGCATGCTCCTTCTTGATAAGCGACTCAATCATCTTAATCATTCCAGAGACATGATGTGTAGCGCAAGGGTACTCATCCGCTGGTAGCATTTTAAGCCACTTCAAATCTTCATGGAATTTCTGTGTATAATTTTCTGTTAATGCCTGCAGTGGTTGCGCTGTTTCTTTTGCTCTTTTAATGGTTTTGTCATCCACATCCGTTATATTCATTACGTGAAAAACGTCCAATCCGTTAAGCATCAAAACGCGTTTTAAAAGATCTTCGAACATAAACGTTCGGAAATTACCTATATGCGCTTCATCATAAACCGTTGGCCCACAAGTATATAGAGACACCTTTCCTTTTTCAATAGGATTAAATGGTTCTTTTTTTCTCGTTAATGTATTGTAAAACTGAATCATAAGCTTACTTCATCGCCGTTTCTATAATTTGTCTAACTAAATCTAAAAAAGAGTCACCCCTTGCTGCTACTGCTTTCGGAACCAAGCTTGTGCTTGTCATCCCGGGTAAAGTATTCATTTCTAAAAAATAGTATTTTTCATTTTGATCAAGCAAAAAGTCAATTCTCCCATATCCCTCACAGCCCAAAGCTTCGAAAAGACGCACAGCATCTTTTTGGATTTGCAAACTAAGATTTTGTGATAAATTTGCTGGACATTCATACTCACTCATCCCTGCCGTGTATTTACATTCATAATCATATAATTCATGAGAGGGTATAATCTCTACGATAGGCATGGCTTTTCCATCAATGATGGCGACCGTTAATTCACGTCCATCTATATAAGATTCCACCATGATTTCATCCCCAAATTTGAAAGCAATATCTAGAGCAGCTTGTAGTTCAGATTCTTTATGGACAATCGACAGTCCCACCGTGCTTCCTTGATCGTTTGGTTTAACAACAAATGGACATTGTATTTTTATAAGCGCTAAATCGTTCTCTGTTATAGTCTCCCAATCAGCCGTGTTAATGCTGTTCGATTTCGCTATATTTTTGGACGCACTTTTATCCATACACAAAGCAGAACTTTCAGGCCCAGAGCCAGTATAAATAGCATCTATTTTTTTCAACTCACTTTGGATTTGTCCATTTTCGCCACTCCCACCATGCAAAGCAATAAAGATTACATCCATTTTTTTAATTGCTTCTATCAGCGGAGAAAGAGAGACTTGTAATTCTAATTCAATTGCTTTGTATCCTAAAGATTGACACGCTTTCATCACAGCTTTTCCTGTTTGCATGGACACATCTCGTTCTTCAGAATTTCCGCCATAAAGAACACCAACTTTTAGTGGGGAATTAGATTTCACCAGCTGATCCTTTTTTTATATCCTTGATACGTACAGAACCAAAAATAAAATAAATCATCCCAATAATAACAAACGGGAAAAAAGACGCTGAATGTGAGATTAATGCATACGCTAAGGCCTGTTCACTTGAAATAGTAAAAAGTGCAATTAGCGCAAATTTGATAACCGAATCATAAGTTCCAGCTGCACCTGGAAGCGCTGGAATCGCTAGCCCAATACTACCAGCAATTAATATGACAGCAGGACCAATCCATCCAATATCAATGTAAACGCTGCTGAGCAAAAGAAGTGTGACCGAATAATAAATGATCCATAGAAAAATACTATACAAAAGTATAATGAAAGAATGACGAGTTTGCCGTAATAAAGTTATTCCATCAAATATTTTTTCGAAGACCTGAAAGGCAACTTTCCCTATCCCCACTTTCACTATCGAAAAATGTCTGAATTTATCAATCCAATAATATTTTTGACTCAAATATAAAAATACACCCGCAGAAATAGAAATAATTGAAATAGTAAAAATGGCCGTTCTAAAAATAGGATTACTATAAGGATAAAATGGCGAAACGACGATTATCAAAATTACCACACTCATCATGTCTAATGCTCGTTCTAATAAGATTGTCCCAAACGCTTGAGAAACACTTAGTTTAGATTTTGATGCTATACTATATCCACGCAATAATTCGCCCAATCGGAAAAACAAAACACCATTTCCAAAATATCCCACCATGGTTGATGCAAATAAAGTATGAGAATCAATTTTTTCAACAGGTAGTAATATCACCTGCCATCTTTTCGCGCGAACATAAATACTAAAAATCAATAAAAATATAGATATGGATAATGGCAGAATTTGAACTTCCAAAATCTGCACCCAAAGCACATCAAATTGTTCACCCTTAAAAGCAAAATAAAGTCCAAAACCTGAGATAAAAACACTGATGATAATTTTAATAAATTTATTCACGAAGATCTATTACTTCCCAAGTTTCTGGGAATTCCACATTAAATTGTTTTGATTTGGGATAGGATAATTTTCCAATCTCAATTGAAGTTGATTGCTTTTCGTCTATATATAATTCAATACGTTTTGGATTGCCATTTGTATATAGAATCAAATCTCCCCTCAAATCCCAATCAGAAATATTAAACGCATATCTAAATATCCCTTTTTCTATAATCGGATCTAAAAATTCAATACCCTCAAATTGGCCTAATAATATATTGAAAAAACTAAACTCGTCAGATAGTAATTGATCAATGATAATTTGCTGCGAACCATGGTTCATCGTCCAAACCGTATCTTGGTGAAAATAAATGGATTGTTCGCTTGATTCAAACTGATATTGATCTTGCGAAAAAAAAAGAAAATCACCTTGGGACTTATAGCTTTGATTTTCTTGAATCTGGACAAATTCAATAGGCATTTGCAATATTTTACCTTCTTTAAATAAATGCTTAAAAGATTGAAGTACATCAAGATTACCCCCAAATAAGAAACAAGGTAAGAGAGAGATATATAAGGGGAAAACTTTCAAAAGGCAATCCTGCTACGAATTCAAACTATCTAAATAGGTTTCATCCACGAGCACTTCTCTCGCTTTACTGCCTGTAAATGGACCTACAATCCCTCCTTGTTCCATATCGTCGATTAGTCGAGCCGCACGAGAATAGCCCACTTTTAAACGGCGTTGCAATAATGAAATGGACCCTTGCTGATGCGTAATGACCATTGCAACCGCTTGGTCATATAAGTCATCTGTGCCTATACCATCAGAAAAATCTTGCACAGTTGCCTGTCTTACAGATGGCAAAACTACACTTTCACCTTTTGGTTGGTCCGCAATATGATTCATTAATGCTTCTATTTCATCTAAGGTGACAAACGCATTATGCAAACGAGTCACATCCGAAGAGCCTAAACCAAGGTGAAGCATATCACCGCGGCCAATGAGTTTTTCTGCTCCTGTTTGATCAATAATTGTTCGCGAATCAATTTTGCTTGCAACTTGGAATGCAATTCGCGCTGGGAAATTTGCTTTAATGACTCCCGTAATTACATCTACAGATGGTCGTTGGGTTGCGATAACGAGATGGATACCAACCGCACGGGACAATTGGGCTAAGCGAGCAATTGGCGCTTCTACATCCTTTGCACTCATCATCATCAGGTCAGCTAATTCATCAACCACCAAAACGATATATGGCATAATTGTTTCATCATTTTTTCGCATTTTTTCATTGTATTCATCAATGTTTCTCACCACCGCTTCAGCCAAGACATTATACCGTCGATCCATTTCTTTTTCTAAAGCTCTAAGGGCCAAAATGGCGTGATCCGTGGATGTGACAATGGGCTCAGGAATGTCTTCCATTTTCAATAAATGATAACCTTCCAATTTTTTATAAAGGGCCATTTCTACTTTTTTAGGATCAATCATGACAAACTTTAATTCTTCTGGCGTTGCTCGATAAAGAAAACTACAAATAATTGTATTGATACAAACTGACTTTCCAGACCCCGTAGTTCCTGCAATAAGCAAATGAGGCATTTTCCCTAAATTTAAAGTGGCGATTTCTCCCGATGTTGTTTTACCAACAGCAATGGTTAGCAGAGAATCCGATTCAACAAATTTTTGAGAATTAATCACAGGTTTAAAATAGACGGTCGCCGGATTGCGGTTTGGAATTTCAATGCCAACAGAGGATTTCCCTGGGATGGGCGCAATAACGCGAACACGACTGGCTTCCATGACACGGGCTAAATCGTCAGCCAATGCAACAAATTTATTTACACGAACACCCTCAGCTGGTTCCACTTCAAATAAAGTAATAACAGGGCCAGGATGGACATTTACTACCTTACCCACAACACCAAAAGTCGCCAAAGATTCAGTTAAAAAGTTTGCACGATCAACCAGCTCGTCTCGAGACATAGTATCTGAAATATGTACAGGATCCATCAATAAATCTGTCGTAGGAAGTTGAAATTCCCTTTTCGGCGTTTGCCTATCTTCAATTTCGTCAATGAGGACTTCTTCTTCCGTCGTCATTTCCCCCACATTCAAAGCATCTGATGTTTCATCTATTTCATTCTGCGTTTCCGAATGCGATTCCGTTTTTTTCTCGGTAGCAATGGGGCCAGCATCTGACTCTGCTGCTGCTTCACTTGGATCCAAGGAATCAGTGATTTCTTCATTTCCATCATTCTCTTCTTTTAATGGATCATCAAGTTCAAAAGTTTCAACACTTTCCTCAGGTGACTCGTCTTCCTTTTCTTCAATTGGGTCAGGCATGTTTTCTTCATCATTTTCAGAAATTTTAGAAAGCAAATCTTGTGTATGCTTCCGCTTTGTATCTTCTTTTTCTTTTTGATTATTGACTAAATTTTTCTCACTTTTCCACTTTGTATACTTTTCCCCCAAAGATTGGAAAGGTAAATAAAAACTCCATTCAAAGACGGAGCGGAACAAGACTAACCAAGCTGATAGTAGCACTAAAAATGTACCAAAATATCCTAAAAAATCAGTAAAGAATTTGGATACACTCCATCCCACCAATCCTGCCCAACGGATATTTATTTCTCCTGATGAAGATTGTAAAATAACCATAAAGCCTAAAGTGAATGACAATAAGAAGCCTCCCACAATAATATAATAACTTAAACGCGTAATCCGTTTTAAATCTTTTTGTCCAAAAAGGTGCCATCCCCATGCAATCCCTAAAAAGGGGATAAAAAATGCGGAGTATCCAATGCCAATTTTTAAGAGAATGTAAGATGTAAAAACACCCATTATTCCCATGGGATTTTCGATTTGAACAGCCGAAGATATAGTGGGCTCTTCGCCGGAATGGTAGCCACCAAGACTGGCGAAGATAAAAACAGATAGGGCGACGGTTAATATACCGAGGATTTCATATCGCCGTTCTTTCATAGTTATTGACCTTTTGTATGTGGGAAAAGACCTTCGAGTATAACATTAAATAGAGGTATGGAGTAAGCCTTATTTCATACCTTTTTAACCAATCCTTCAGTTGAACCTCTTAAAATTCCGTCTCCAAAGACAAACCAAAATGCTGTGGCTCTCCATAGCTTAAATATAATTTATCAGGGTAATCTGGTGGCACTAATCCAAAATAAAAACCTCGTGTAGCAAATCGAATATCCGTCATATTTTTTACCCAAACGTTCAAAGACCAAGACTCGAATTTGAATCCAAGTTTCCCATTCAAAAGTCCATAGGCTTCAGAACGTTGATTATGACTATCTGAAAAATAAAATTCAGATTTATATTGATAAGAAAAACTACTAAAGAATCCTTTGGGCGATTCGTAATTAAGCTCGACCATAATTTGTTTTTTTGGCGCATGAGCCAAACTACGTCCACCACCATACGAAATTTCAACTGAATCCGATTGAAAAGAAAAATCATCTACAAAACTATCTAGAAAACTAAAATTGATTCGTCCAGATAAAGCATGAGAAATCTTCACTTTCTGACTCCAATCAAACCCACGGATAATGGCTTGCGTTGCATTGGCGGTATAATGCACAAAACTATTGGGGTCTCCCTCTACTTGTTGACTTGAAATCGATACTTGTTTTTGATCGATTAAACCATAAAATAAAATAAAATCAATGGCATAAGACGATGCCAATTTTCTAAAGCCAAATTCCACATTTTTGATAAACTCCGGCTCAAAAGCTCGATTATAATCGGATAAAGATGGATGTTGATTTATGCCTCCTGCTTTATATCCACGTGCTAAAGAAATCCAAAATTTTCCAATAGGATTCCCTTCATACAAAAGACTCATTTTCCCGCCAGAAAATTGATCATAAGATTCAGTTTTCACTTGATTTGTATCTTCAGAAACCCACTCGTTTAAGCTCTCTCCTAAGTATCTAGTCCTTTGCCTTTCCGATCTACCATTTATCTTGAATTGCAACTCAGCGTTAAGTTCGTATTGAATTTGAGCATAAATCGCATGATTTTCGATATTAAATCGGCTTTGGAGCGCCGTGGCGTCCCCGCCAAAAATATAGCCAGTCGCCGTATCTTTCTCTTCTAATTCTTTCGAGTAATATCCAATGAGAAAGGAACTATTTTTTTCTTGTCGATTCAAACGATAATCTTGTGTTTTCGTATTCCGTAATCGAAGCGTTTGATCATAAAATGAATAACGCCATCCAGTGCTGTCGGGATCAAATCCATGATGACTTAACCAATACTCATCATTTCCCCAATCACCATCATAACTATGACGTAGCGTGTTTTTAGACTGAGAAAGGATCGCTGTAAAATTTATATTTTTGAAAGGCAATTCTGTTTCCGTTCTCAAAGAATAGGCTTGCGTTCCCATACTGTCAAGCCCTCTTACATCTGTGTACGTTTTTAATTCAGTATTGTTATCAGGTGCCCAAGCATCATACCCATTATTTAGTTCCGAACGAAATAAAGTAAGCAATAAATCTGTTTTCTTTGACGGTTTCATCTCCAATTTCAAACGAAGATTGGCTTCATTTTTCCCATTTGTTGTGGTGGATCTTTGATATATATTTTCACGAAACCCATCTCCATGTCCAGAAGAAAAACTCAAACGATAAGCCAAGGTTGGAGATATTTTCCCGCCAAATCCTATACCACTTCGCCAAATATGATCAGAGCCCAACGTGAGACTGAGACGATTTGGCGACGAATCAAAAGGATTCATCGAACGCATGCTAATAAGTCCGCCCATGGCATTCGGACCATATATAGAAGATTGGGGACCTTTAAAAATTTCGATTTGTTTCATATCGAATAAAAAACTCGCCATCCCCATGCCGGATAAATCAATATCATCCGCCATAAATCCCACAGAAAAATTAGGGGCACCTTCCCCTGCATATTGACTTCGTTCTCCTAATCCACGAATCTGAAAATATCGAGGACGAGACGTACCGCCTGCCCAATTCAATCCAGGTATTTTTCCAATTACATCTTGAAAATGGAGTCCATTGCTTGACCTAATTTCATTTGAGTTCATCACGATAACACTGGAAGTCGTTTTTTCAAATGATTCAGCCAATAAACCAGAAAGCACCAAAACTTCCCTTCCTTCTAATATGATTGGCACTAACGAAACAACGATATTTGATAAATCATTGATTTGTATATTGACAGGTTTAAATCCAATGTGAGTAATGGATATTTCATTTCCTGATTCAACTTGAATGTCAAAATAGCCATTTTGATCAGAACTTGCTCCTTGAATCTCAGATATGATATTAACATCTGGAATAGGATTTTGTGTTTTTTCGTGAACTATCCTTCCATGAATCTCTAAACTTTGAGAAAAATAAATAGAAAAAAAAGATAGAAATATTAGACTGTTTTTCATGACGACTTCCTACGCTAGCATTATCTAGATCAGGTTCTTGAGTTTATTCTCAGCCGATTGACCTGTTTCAATACAGCACCCCGAATACAAATAAAATTACAGGTAATACCAATAAAAGCCTAAGCTTTCAACGCTTCACTCTACGATTAACTTAATTTAGCATGCACCAGCAGATTGAATAGTTAATCCTTTTCCTCGATAATCATTTACATAGTCAATCATAAAACTATCTACATGATTTTGATCTTTCTCGCTAATAATAACTTCTATGCCATTAATCGAATATTTTTTATCTGTATTGTTGGACTCATCCAGAGCCATGCCTAAGCTAGGACCACCTCATCCAAAACCAGCCATATATACTCTTAATGATTTTCCATTATTTTGGGATAATATCGTATTAATCTCTTTTTTTGCAATGTCTGTAATAGTCATAAATTGTCCTACTCCCAAAAAGTTTGTATAATTATTAGTTTGATGCCTTCTTTGATTTTTGGTTACAACTTTTTTCTAATTAAATAAGGAAAACAAAATCAATGTCCTGTATTGAGTGGAATCAAAATGGTTGTTTTATTTGCAAGGTTTCCAACGAAAAGCTAGAATGCAATGGAGATATTGTCTTCACTGCGATGTATTAACAATAGCCTGAAATAAATCGTAACGATTCTATAAAAGATTCATCTAACTAATATTACCAAGAAAATTCCTGGTAACTAATTAATCAAGAAAAGGGATAATTTATGTTATTGCAAACGAGTTTAGAGCACGTTATTTCAGAAGAAAATCACAAAAATATTATAGCTGAGCATGAGGATGTAATGATTTGTTGTGGGCGAATGGGACCCATGTGTACGCCTGTTTATACAGCGATGGAAACATTAAAACCAGATTATGAAAATGTGAAATTTTATGACATGGCTTTTGACTCATCATTCTCACATGTGATCAGAGATTTACCCGAATGTTCAAACTTTATGGGTTTACCTTTTACCGTTTATTATAAAAATGGAAAAGTAGTTCATGCCACAAGTAGTATTCAAGATACAAAACAAGTTCAAACTATCTTAGATGATAGATTCGGAGAATAATCTAAACGAGATTACTTGCTGAGTCCAATCGTTTTGCTCTATCTTCTCCCACAAAAAATGGAGAAAAAATGAGCAACAAACCGCTTCCTGAGATTACTGTAAAAGCCCTTTTTTTGGGGGTATTACTTTCCATGATCCTAGCTGGTGCAAACGCATATCTTGGCTTATTCGCAGGAATGACCGTTTCTGCGTCTATTCCAGCCGCAGTCATATCAATGGGTATTTTATCTTTATTCAAAAAATCTAATATCTTGGAAAATAACATCGTCCAAACTGCTGCTTCTGCAGGAGAATCATTGGCCGCGGGTGTTATTTTCACCATTCCCGCCTTGGTGTTGATGGGCGTTTGGACGGAATTTGATTATATGGAAGTGGCCAAAATATCAGCGATTGGTGGCGTCATTGGTGTTTTGTTTACCGTCCCTCTACGACGCGCGTTAATTGTAGAAGCCAAATTGAAATATCCAGAAGGAGTGGCCACAGCTGCCGTTTTAAAAGCAGGAGAAGATGCACGCAAATCGGATAGCAAAGATGAATCTGGCGGACTTTTTACCATCGCAATTTCTGGATTAGTCGGTGGTGTAATGAAACTTTGTCAGCAAGGATTTGCCATGTGGCATGCTGCGGTTGAAGGAGCTGGCGTTGTCGGCGGTTCCATCTTTGGCATCGGCACTGATCTTTCCCCCGCCCTTATTTCTGTGGGATATATTGTAGGGCGAAATATCGGTATTTTGGTTGTGGCTGGTGGACTCATTTCTTGGGCAGTTGCCATTCCCATTTATTCAGCAATTTATGGATTTGAAGGTGACCCCATGACGGCCGCTTGGGATATTTGGAATTCCCAAATTCGATACCTGGGCGTTGGTGCAATGGTTGTAGGTGGCATTTGGTCACTCATTAAATTATTAAAACCGCTCGTTGATGGCATTAAAGCCAGTTTAGAGGCTTTGAAAAAAGCCAAACAAGGTAGAAAGGTGCCGAGAGAAGAGCAAGACTTTCCCATTAATTATGTGGGAATGGCTTTGGCCGTTTTGCTTATTCCTGTTTACTTGCTCTATTTTGATATTGTTCACGATGTAGGCATTGCGATTTTATTGGCTGTGGTCATGATGGTCTTTGGATTTTTATTCTCAGCCGTCGCCGCCTATATGGCAGGTATGGTGGGTTCCTCCAACAATCCCATCTCTGGAGTAACCATCGCTACGATTCTATTTGCTTCCCTTTTACTTCTTTCCTTATTAGGGGAAAATTCTGATGTGGGGGCGCCAGCTGCCATTATGATTGGCGCTGTGGTTTGCTGTGCGGCTGCCATCGGAGGAGATAATCTCCAAGATTTGAAAACGGGACACATTGTAGGCGCCACGCCCTGGAAACAGCAAGTCATGCAAATTATTGGCGTACTGAGTGCTTCAGTTGTTTTGGGGCTGGTATTAGATATTTTGCATACAGCATATACCATTGGATCTCCAACATTATCTGCCCCACAAGCCACCTTAATGAAATCGGTTGCTGATGGCGTTTTCACTGGAAATTTGCCATGGAACATGGTTGGATTTGGTGCCATTATTGGCATTCTAATTATTTTGATTGATCTGCGTCAAGAGCGGATTGGTTCGGATTTTCGTGTTCCCATTTTGGCGGTTGCCGTTGGCATCTATTTACCCATCGAATTGACTGTGCCCATTTTTTTAGGTGGAATGATTACTCATTTCAGTGAAAAATCTGGTGCATCGGACATGATGAAGAAAAAAGGATTGCTCATGGCTTCTGGTCTTATTACGGGTGAAGCCTTAGTCGGAATTTTAGTTGCTGTGCCTATTTTTGTTACAGGTTCCAAAGAATGGTGGCCACAATTTCCTGGATTCCAATTCGTAGGTGTCTTGGTCTTCATGGCTGTCATTGCTTGGTTATATCGCTCAGTCACTCAAAAATAAAATGACCATCTCAAAATCCATACTTAAGCGATTGCCCAAAGTCGAACTCCATTGTCACTTGGATGGAAGTATTCGTGTAAAAACGATGATTGACTTGGCGCAAAAGGATAAAGTGAAGCTCCCATCTATGAATGAGAAAGACTTATCCCAAATGCTCATTATTGGAAAAAATCGTGGAACATTGGAAGATTACCTCAAACGTTTTGATTACACATTGAGCGTGATGCAAACGCCTGAGTCCTTGACACGAACAGCCTTCGAACTCATAGAAGATGTGTCCAAAGAAAATATGAAATATATTGAAATTCGCTATTCTCCCATTCTACATACCCAAAAAGGGATGACCATTTCTGAATCGGTTGAAGCGGTAAGAGCGGGACTCAAACAAGGTGAAAAAGTATTTGGCGTCCAATCAGGCATTATCGTTTGTGGAATTCGAAATATCTCTCCGGAAGTTTCACTCAAATTGGCAGACCTAACCGTTCAATATAAAAACAAAGGTGTGGTCGGTTTCGATTTGGCTGGCGCGGAAGAAAACTTCCCAGCCAAAGATCATAAAGAAGCATTCTATATGATTCGTAATCATAATATCAATGCCACCATTCACGCTGGGGAAGCTTTTGGTCCTAGCTCAATTCAACAAGCAATTCATTATTGTGGTGCACATCGTATTGGGCACGGAACTCGCCTCAAAGAAGATAAAGACTTGATGCATTATGTCATTGATCATCGAATTCCATTAGAAATTTGTCTCACGTCGAATTGGCAAACAAAATCCATTCGCTCCTTAAAATATCATCCAATTAAATATTATTACGACCAAGGGATGCGAGTTACACTCAATACAGATAATCGACTCATGTCTGGAATCACATTAACAGATGAATTTAAATTAGCTCATGATTTGTTTGGGTTTACCCTTCGAGATTTTCGTGAGATGACTATTATTGCAATGAAGAGTGCTTTTATGCCTCATCAAAAACGCACTATTCTACTCAATAAAATTATTGAAGAATTAAAACAAGAATTTCATATTTAGAATACTTAGGAGAATCAAATGCATAAGAAAAAATTTAAACCAGAAACATTAATGATGTCTTACGGTTACAAGCCGGAATTGTCTGAAGGTGCTGTGAAATGTCCCATTTTTCAAACATCTACTTTTGCTTTTAAAACAGCCGAAGAAGGAAAAGCATTTTTTGAAGTCGCTTATGGTATCAGAGAAAAAAATCCAGAAGAAGAAATGGGACTTATTTATTCCAGACTCAATAATCCCGATCTTGAGATATTAGAAAACCGTCTTACGCTTTGGGACGAAGCAGAAGAATGTGCCGTATTTGAAAGTGGCATGTCTGCCATTACAACTGTTTTGTTAGAGTTTTTACGTCCTGGAGATTTATTGGTTTATAGCAAACCTTTATACGGGGGTTCGGATCATTTTATAAAACATATTTTACCTGAATTTGGTATTCATACCATCGGAATTCACGCCGACCACACAAAGGCTGAAATCATTGAAAAAATTGAAACTTCAGAAGCAAATGATCGTCTTAAACTTATTTTTGTAGAAACGCCAGCGAATCCAACCAATGCCATCATTGATATTACCATGTGTCACAAAATTGCTGAGCATTTTAGCACAGAGGACAATACACCTCTCCTGGCAGTTGATAATACATACATGGGGCCTTTATGGTCTCATCCTCTCAAATTGGGTGCGGATTTGGTTTTATATTCGGCTACAAAATATATTGGAGGTCACAGTGATGTGATTGCTGGCGCTTGTTTGGGATCGAAAGCGCTCATGGCACGGATTAAAGGATTAAGAACATTTTTAGGAAACATGGCAGGGCCTTGGACAGGTTGGCTCTTGATGCGTAGCTTAGAAACGCTTAAACCTCGGATGGAAAAGCAAGCAGAAAATGCTCGCATGGTGGCTGACTTTTTGAGAGACCATCCCAAAGTTGAAAGCGTATTTTATCTCGGTCATCTAAGACCAGGAAGTCAACAGTATAAAGTGTATCAAAATCAATATTCCTCTGCGGGAGCGATGATTTCTTTTGATATTAAAGGAGGCGAAAAAGAAGCGTTTACTTTCTTAAATAAACTTCAATTATTTCATTTGGCTGTGAGTTTAGGTAGCACTGAATCTTTAGCACAACATCCTTACACTATGACACATGCAGATGTATCTTCTGAAGAAAAAAATGCATTAGGATTAACAGAAAAACTCGTTCGATTGTCCATTGGGGTTGAAGATGGAGATGATCTCATTTGGGATATTACACAAGCCTTAGAGCAGGTTTAATTAAATACACGACTATCAAAAACTATTTAGAATGCCAAAAATGAACCAATTAATTTCCCCAATGTGGGGATTTGGGGGTTTATAAATACGATTCTAACGTTAAATTTAATTCTATTGCCATGGTTCCACTAAAATGATGCTATTATTTGAAGAACGAACCTCATTTTTGAACCCACAAACTAATTTGTCATGCCGGAATTTTTGAAAAAAAATATCTGGCATCCATTTGAGACTTGACTAAAGAGCAATGGTTGGGTTTAATTTAATATTTTTTCCACTCACACAACTTGCACACTCAAGATATGAATACTAAATTCTGCGTCTAATATTAAAGGAATATCTAAAAAATGGACAGACATCCACAACAAATTAAAAGAGAACGACAGGACATTAAACGTCGTGAACGAAACGTAGCCAATATGTCTCGCTTACGCACACTCATTAAAAATGTGCTCGAATCTACCGATAAAGCATCAGCCGAAAGCCATTATGGAAAAGCGGTTAGCGTCATTGATAAATCTATCAAAATTGGTTTAATTCATAAAAATACAGGTGCAAGACGTAAATCTCAAGTTACAAGACATTTGAATTCTCTGAATTAATTTTACTCATAAGATTCTAATAAAAAACCCCGATTTTCATCGGGGTTTTTTATTATGTCAAATTTTGTTTAAGTCTTATCCATCTGATATTTGATAATTGGGCGCTTCTTTGACAATCCTTACTTCGTGTGGATGGTTTTCTTTCATACCAGCAGAAGTAATTTGGACAAACTCCGTTATCTTTCCAAATCCTTCAATGTTCTTAGCTCCACAATATCCCATGGATGAACGCAAACCTCCCAAAATTTGATGAATCGCATTACGAACATGTCCACGGTAAGGCACCATTCCTTCTATGCCTTCTGGAACCAATTTTGTTGCTTCTGTTCCTTCTTGAAAATAGCGATCACCGCTCCCCTCCTGCATGGCGCCCATAGAACCCATTCCGCGGTATGATTTATATTGGCGACCTTCATATAAAATTGATTCACCGGGGCTCTCATCCATGCCAGCTAAAAGGCTTCCCAACATAACAGAATCGGCGCCTGCAGCCAATGCTTTAGCGATATCACCACTGTATCGTAACCCACCATCAGCAATGACGGGAATATGATTTTTCCGCGCCACATCCACGCAATCCATAATAGCAGACAATTGAGGCTTGCCCACACCAGCAATCACACGAGTCGTGCAACTGGCTCCCGCACCAATACCAATTTTTACACAATCTACGCCGGCATCAATCAAGGCTTGTGCACCATCTCCCGTTGCTACATTGCCTGCAATCACATCAACCCCTACAGATGATTTCAAATGTGCAATAGACTTTAAAACGCCCTGTGAATGTCCGTGAGCCGTATCTACCACAATCACATCCACTTCTGCTTCGACCAAAGCAGACGCTCGATCGATTAAATCATCGCCCACACCCACTGCGGCTCCCACACGCAATCGACCCATTTCATCTTTGCAAGCGTAAGGGAATTGCTCTTTTTTCTGAATATCTTTTACTGTGATTAATCCGGTCAAATTTCCTTGCTTATCTACAACCAATAATTTCTCGATACGATGCGCTTGGAGTAATGCTTTTGATTTTTCTAACGATGTGCCTGTTGGTACTGTCACAAGATTTTTACTCGTCATTCTTTCTGAAACGGACAAAGCATCATTCAGCTCAAAGCGAATATCTCGGTTGGTGATAATACCCAATAACTCTTCACCTTTGACTACGGGGAGCCCACTGATTTTAAATTGGGACATAATGCGTTTCGCATCGCCAATCGTGCTATCTGCCGTGAGCGTTACAGGGTTCACAATCATCCCACTTTCAGAGCGTTTTACCCTATCCACCATTTTTTGTTGATTGAGAATGGATAAATTTTTATGCAAAACCCCTAATCCACCTTCTCTCGCTAATGCAATGGCCATATCACATTCCGTAACCGTATCCATCGCAGCAGAAAGTATGGGGATATTCATGGCGATATTTTTTGTCAATTGTGTGGTCAAATCAACTTCTCGTGGTAAAATTTCAGAAGACTGGGGTACCAACAAAACATCATCAAAAGTTAAAGCAAGTGGGAATGGGGGGCGGTTTTTCAAAAAGACTCCAATGTGTGAAAGGGTTGAATGGCTGATAATAATTCACCGTTTATAATGGCTGTTTTAACGGCTTCAATTTCTTTATTTAAAGGACGATCGCCTTTATGAATATTAATGCTATCTTTGAGTAAATCTAAGACTGCTTGTGTCGATTTCGCAGGCTTTAATTTAGTGTGTATTTCTTGAATGGCTGTTAAAGCCACAATTAATTCCACAGCAAGAATCGTTGCAAGATTATTTTGAATTTGTAAAGTTTTTTGCCCAGCCCAAGGCGCCATGCTGACCAAATCTTCCTGGCCGCCCGAAGTAGGTAAAGAATCCACGCTAGCGGGGTGGGATAAGGTTTTGTTTTCTGATGCCAAAGCGGATGCACTCACATGAGCAATCATATATCCCGTTTCTAAGCCTGGTATTTTCGCCATAAAGGGTGGCAAAGTTCCATCAGCTCCTTTCATAAGATAATGGGTCCGTCGTTCAGAGATTGCACCAAATTCTGACATAGCAATGGCGAGCATATCCATGGCTTGCGCCACAGATTCTCCATGAAAATGTCCTGAACTAATGACTTCTCCATTTGCAAAAACAAGGGGATTATCACTTACGCTATTGATTTCGTCATTGATAATATTTCCCGAAAAAGTCATTGTATCTCGACATGCACCATGGACATGAGGAATACATCTAAAACTGTATGGATCTTGCACTTTTTTGCAATGACGATGGGATTTGACAATCTCGCTCCCTTTTAAGATTTTCCATACATTTTTTGCCGATTGAATTTGTCCTGGATGATTTTTGATTGCATGAATAGACGATTTAAAAACATTTCGACTAGACAAACTTCCTTCCACAGAAATGGCACCAATCAAATCAGCAGACTGGGCTAAACATTCCGCTTGAAGCATAGCTTGGATTGCAATAGAGGTAGAAAATTGGGTTCCATTAATTAAGCTTAGTCCTTCTTTTGGGCCTAATTTATAAGATTTTAATCCTGCTTTTTTTAAGGCTGTTACCGTTTTTATAACGCGCTTATTGACAGACACTTCTCCTTCTCCTATAATGGCCAAAGCCATGTGACCTAAGGGCGCTAAATCGCCACTGGCTCCCACAGAACCTTTTTCTGGAATCACGGGTAAAATATCATGATTTAAAAAATAGATCAACTGCTCTGCCAAAGAGAACCGGATACCACTATGGCCTTTAGCATACGTCAATAACTTTAGAAATATAATGCTTCGAACTAATCCATCTGAAATGGGCTTTCCCACGCCAGCAGCATGACTCCGAACCAAGTTAATTTGTAATTTTTCTAATTGATTTGGATCAATTGAGATTTGGCTTAATTTTCCAAAACCCGTATTGACGCCATAAATTGTTTCGCCTGTTGATAAGGCATTTTGCAATGTTTTGTGAGATGCTCGAATTCGCTGCTTGGAAGCTTTAGAAATACGGATTTGAATCGGATTTCGAAAGAAAGGCGCAAAATCTCTGAAATGGAATGATTTCTTAGAAACAGTCAGGGTTCTCATGGGCGAATTTAGAGAACCTGAGCTTTGCTTGACAAGCCCCATCATTCGAATTTTTAGTCACTTATAGCCTAAATCAATGATCTTCAAAAATAACGAAAACTTAGGTAAAATCTTCTATATTTCTAAAGATACTCATCCGAGCAGGAATCACATGCGAAAAATGCTGACCGTAGCGTTTTACCACAATGCGATTATCGCAAGAAATAAAGATTCCTGAATCTAAACTCGATCGAATGAGTCGTCCAAATCCTTGTCTATAACGAATGACGCTTTCTGGCACCGTATATTCCATAAAAGGATTTCCGCCCAATTCCTTAACCAGCTCACTATATGCTTTCACGATGGGATCGGTGGGCACATCAAATGGTAATTTAGTCAAAACCAATACTTCCAACAATTCGCCCGGGAGATCTATGCCTTCCCAAAAAGCATTCGTTCCAAGCAAAATGCCTGATTCCCCTTGAGACATCCCTTTGATAAGGGCTTGCCGAGATGTGCCTCGTAATTGAGGAAATAAGGGTAAATCTTTTCCTCCAGGCATTTCTTTTAAAATTTTATAAACATCTGTTAACATTTTGCGCGATGTAAACAGTACGAGCATTTTTTTCTGATATTTGTGATACGCATTGTAAACCACTTCTGCCAAAGATTTTGGATCATTTGAAATAGGCTGTTGTCCACCATATTGATGATATTCTACTTGATCTTCATAGAAAAATGGACTCTCAAAGGTGCTATGGCTAACTCGGTCAACATCCAATAATTTCAAGCCGGTGCGATTGAGAAAATAACCGAAAGAATCATCAACTCGCAGGGTTGCGGAGGTCAATAAACAATGCTCAAATCGTTGGAAAAAATCGGAGGATAATGTTTGAGAAACATCCACAGGAGATCCATAAATCGTGATATGAAAAGATTCATTACTTTGCTTATAGTTTTTGATTTTCCCATCTAACCAATATGTCCAATCAGGATTGGGAGAACTGGTCAGAATTTTAACTTGATGTATCAACGTTTTTACTTTTTCATTTCCATTTTCTAAAACTTGATGCAGCAAGGGATAATCTCCTCTACCCGGATCTATTTTCAGCATAAGCTCTTTTGCCATATCAGCCGTTTTAGAAAATTGCGCCAAGCTATCCAAAAGGCTTGATAGTTCTAAATAAATGGGCGCAAACTCTTCAATTAAATTATGTAGTATCACTTTTTCTGGATATATGCGCGTTAAATCAAAATCCTTTCTTCTCTCCTCTGCTAAGCTAGTAAAAAATGATTTTCCTGCATCTAAAGCTTTTTTTGCATTCAACTTTAAACGTTCATGAATCTGTTTCATTTCAAGATTCAAATCACCAATAGCTGTTAATTGTTGATTCCATCGCAGAGATCTGGGTTGAGATGGATCTAAATCCTGAATAACATAATTCATTCCCATTTGGTTTAACTCAAGTGTAAACTGATTGTATGCCACTGGAACTAAATTATGTGCTTCATCCACGATTAAGCGATCAAATGCGGGCAACAAACCCGGTCTTTGTGATTCGGCTAATAGCAATGCATGATTCACAATAATCACATGCGATTTAAAAACAGATCGGCGCACTTTTCCATAATAACAGCCTTGATGATTTCGACATAAATCTGTTGTGCAAAATCCAGGTTCGCTGTTGATTAATCCTGCCAACCACGTATATCTCGCATTCCAGAACCCTTCACACTCACTCAAATCGCCTGTTTTTGTCCAATGCATCCAAAAAAACAGAGGCACGAGCGCTTCTATTTCTTCCGACCTATAAACATGGTCGCCACCAATCAGCCAATTCAAGCGCGTTTTGCAAATGTAATTTCCTCGCCCCTTAAGAACCGTTGCGTGCATGCCGACGTCCATAGCATCAGACAACATGGGTAAATCTTTATAAAACAATTGATCTTGAAGATGTTTTGTATGACAAGATATAATCGTAGGGCCATCCGACTCAACACGCTCAACTCTTTTAATGGTAGGAAATAAATACGCCATGGACTTTCCCAATCCTGTTCCCGCTTCTACCACACCAATCTTCGCTTCACCATTCATGATTTCATCCGAAAATCGCGCATATTTTTCTTGTCCCGAACGATATTCAAACTGAGATAATCTTTTACTCAAGATCCCTTTTTCTCCAAATACATCTTCCGCTGATAAAGAATCTGGATGATTTGTTCCTTCGCATTGAAATATATTTGGGCGCAAATCTCGCTCAAGACTTGAATCAGTTAAACCAGATTTTAAATCTCCCATTTGCGTTAAGGCTGTCCCTAAATCTATATAAAGTGATTTATTAGGTAAATCGGCCTTTTTCACTAATGCAATAACTTTCGCAATTACTTCTAAAGGATATGATGCCAATTCATCTAATAGTTTTAGAAAAAGAATTCCACAATTTTCCGTATCTTTTTCTGCGCGATGTGACCCTTCGGCAGACAAACCGAAATAGCTAGCCAGGGCACCCAAATTAAAAACCGGCTGATCAAACATCACAGCTCGCGCCAAGGGAAGCGAATCATAAAGTTTATTTTCAAATTTAGGTTTATCAAAGCGATCACATAATTGATCTAAAAATGCCTTATCAAATCGAATGTTGTGTGCTACAAGTGGATCATCCCCTAAAAATTTAAAAAATTCATCAATGATGTCTGCCTCTTTCGGCGCATCTTGAACCATTGGATTGGAAATGCCCGTTATTTCTGTGATAAAATGAGGAATAGGTTTGTCAGGCTTAATTAATTTTATAAATTTTTCTTTTGGCTCTCCATCCACAAAACGAATGGCTGCAATTTCAATAAGACGATCTGTTTTGGAACTCAATCCCGTTGTCTCAAAATCAAAGGCTGTAAACTGAGATAAATTTAATTTTTTCAATAATTCAATACGATTCATACCTATCCTTAATAAAATAATAATTTCAAATAAAATAGCGGATTACTTAATTGGTCCTTTGGGATTTCGTTGGCGAGCATCCCGGAAATGATTTCACGAACGCCTTCGTTGTTTGCTGCTCTTCCCATAACAAAGTTAAGTAAGAAACGTGACTTTGCCAGATTCTGCAGTTTAGTGCTTACCCTTAATTCTGAGCCCAATTCGTCCCACAAATTTTGATCATACCTTGATAAAATCTTTGAGGTGAGGTCATTTGCATCACAGGCGACTTTTGCCGTTTCCACCGCAATTTTTCCCGAAACCAGGGCATTACCAATCCCCTCACCTGTAAAAGGATCAACTAAACCAGCAGAATCACCCAAAAGCATAAATCCATTACCATGATTTTCTCTATGGACACTCCCAAGAGGTAGGTTCCATCCCTTTGGTTTTTCTAAAGGTTTTGCGTCAGCAAATCGTTCTGCAAAAGGTGGTTTTGATAAAATTTCTTCCATGACTTTAACGAGATTGATTTTTTTCTTTTTCGCATGATCTTTGGATAAGCCTACACCAATATTTGCCCGAATTCCATCTGAAGGAAAAATCCACAAATATCCCGGATTCAATTCTGGCACATAATGCAATTCAATTTGGTCTGTTAAATCCTTTACACCTTCATAATAACACCGAATACCCACAGAAGTATTTTCCATGTCCATATCATAAAGCTTCATTTTTCTTGCCACTACAGATTTCGCCCCATCTGCGCCTAAAATGATTTTACCATAAAATGATTTTTCTTCAGTGACGCCTTCTAAAGTTCCACTTACACCCACAAGTTGCGACCCTTCTTGGATGAGCGATTTAACGGTAAAACCTTCTAAAGTTTCTACGCCTTTTTCCTGAACCGATCGAAACATCATTTCATCAAATATTTCTCTCCGTATCGAGAAGCCTTCATCATTTCTTCCCTGGGAATCGCCCTTGAGATGCAAATCGAATTGTTGATATTTTGGTCCGCCAAAGGTGATTCTCTTAATATGGGCACCGGGAAGATTTCGTGTTTTCTCTAATAAATTTAATTCACGTAATATACGAACGGATTTCCCCGACAAGGCATCTCCACAAATCTTATCTCTGGGAAATATAGATTTATCAAGTAAGAGTGATTTTAATCCCAATCGATCTGCATAGAGCGCGGCGGACGTTCCAGCAGGTCCCGCTCCAACTATAATTAAATCATATTCAGATTTCTTCGTCATGATCGACACCGAAGGATGGATAAATTATGCCATATCGAAAATAATAAAATGTTCGCAATAGAAAAAATAATACAGCTAATGGGAAAAGTATCCACGGGAGTCGAACAGCAAGAAACATTAAAAAAATAAAGAGAGGGAAAAATCGCAATCGTTGTATATGGCGAATATGTGACGGGAAAACGAGGGCAATCACTGAAAACGGTAAAGCAATCATAGAAACCGTGCTCATGATGGGATCGTCCAAAACAAAAGCGAGTAGGGTGCCTAAGCCGATTAAAATGGATGACGAAATTAAAACTGAAGATTTATTCTCCCAATTTGAAACATCCCACTTGCCTGTTTCTTCGTTTAATTGAATGGGAATGTTAAAAATTAGCGCTCCTCCTAAAATACTAAAAAGGTATGGACTTATCCCCATCAAACTATCCGCTTGAATCATGGCTTTGGACTTCAATGTAAATCCGATTAGAAAGACAATTAAAGTGAATAGAATAAATTTAAATCGATGCAATCTATTTTGGATAGGCAATGATAAATTTATGATTTTTTTCGGACGAAGAACAAGCATATATATCGCCGTTAAAAGGAAAAGCCCTAAACCTTCCAGCAAATATCCAGAGCCGTCCCAATAGGCGTAGCGATCTATATTCCCAGCGCCGAAACTTAATCCTGCAAAAAACAAACTCCATAAGCCAAAAAGTTGTAGAGGCACTTTTGAAGCTATACAGTTATCATATTTTTTAACGAATTCAGCCCCTTTTTTAAAAGATGAACTTTCTGGTGGCATAAGGCGAGCAATAAGCATTATCTATTTTTTCCTCGATTGAATGAACAAATAAAGCAGGCCACAGACTAAAGAAATCATTACCCAGCTGGTTCTGAGTTGGTGCATGGCACTTTCAAGCAATCCAACAGAATGGAGAAAGACAATCATAATCATTACCGGTGACAAGTAACGCAAAAATATACGCCACGCTTGAATAATCATGGGATATTTAGTAAATAAGGATTCTGACCCCTTTTTCAAATCGATGAGCACTTTATCAAAACCCCAAATCCATCCGACAAATATGGAGATAAAGAGTCCACCTCCAGGCAGTAAAATGTTTGAAGCTAAATAGTCCGCATTATCAAACCATGTTTTTCCAAAAAAATGAACATCTTTCATCACGTTAAACGATAATGCACTTGGGATGCCAACTAAAAAGACGACAAAGCCAAAAACCATCACTGCCTTATGTCGCTTCCATTTTCGTTCGTCCACAAAATAGGCAACCACTACTTCTAATAAAGAAATCGCTGAGGTTAACGCAGCAAGCGTCAAGAGCAAAAAGAATAAAACTGCCCAGATTACGCCGCCAGGCATTTTGGCAAACACAACAGGCAAGGTTACAAAAATCAACCCAGGGCCACTGGCAGGATCTTGTCCCATGGCGAAAACAGCCGTGAAAATAGCCACGCCTGCCAAAAGTGCAATAAACGTATCTAAAAATACAATTTGAAGCGATGCGCTGGGGATATTGTCCTTTTCCGAAAGATATGAGCCGTAAGTCATCATCGCCCCCATGCCAAGACTAATGGTAAAAAAAGCATGTCCCAAAGCAATCAGCACCGATTGACCTGAAATCTTTGACCAATCTGGTGACCATAAAAAAGCCAAACCTTTTTCTGCGCCAGGAAGGGTAATGCCACGGATGACTAAAAGAACCAATAGAAAAAAGAGAACGGGCATCATGATTTTACTTCCTTGCTCAATGCCTTTATTAATCCCGGCATAGACCACCCACATGGTTAAAATTGAGAAAAGAGTATGATAACCCACAATCCAATTCACATTACCCGTCAGCTCCTCAAAATAAGACGATGAGATACCAGGGTCAGAAAATTGAGAAAAAGAGCCTTTGAGGGCTTCAACAATGTAACCAATAGACCAACCAGCAATGACTGTATAAAAAGAAAGAATCACAAAGCCAGCGATGACGCCCATGCTCCCAATCATAATCCAGAACGGTTTCCCTGAAAGTTTTTTGAATGCCCCCACAGGATTTCGTTGCGTGCTTCGTCCTAATAAAACCTCTGCAATCAAAACGGGTAAGCCAATCAATGCAATACAAATAAGATAAATAAAGATAAAGGCGGCTCCTCCATTTTCACCTGCGATGTAAGGGAATTTCCATATATTTCCCAAGCCAATCGCAGAGCCAGCTGCCGCTAGAATAAATCCAGCTTTAGATTTCCAATGTTCTCTTTGTTCACTCATGCTTACTTTCTCCTTTGAATCCTTTTAAAATATTCGTTTTTGCTCACAAATAGTTTAGATGATCCTTTACAATCATTCGAATCTTACTATTTGTTTTTCCTGTTATTTGTATCTTATAAATTAAGCTAAAAATTTTAAAGGGGTCATTCTTAATTCTCATTCTCAATCGGTGTTTTCATCACATCTTCAAAGGGATGTAAATGTGCATCCACAACCGCATCAATCATGCTATAAAGCCAAATAAATCCAGTCCACCACACATATTTATTTCGTTTTTTCAAATAGCGAGATTGGGAAAATTCTAATCCAGAATATTCTTCATATTGATTATAATATTTTGCATTTCTTAAATAGGACGTGTAAGCCCAAATCTCTAATCCTACAACAAGGCCCGCTTTAATATATTTGCGATTATAAATCTGTCCACCTCCTGGAATAAGCGCAGAATAGGCCGCCTTTTTTGGGGAAAAGAATCGAGTTGAATCTTGTCCAAAAGCAAGGGTTGTCATTGAAAGCAGGAGAAATAGGATAATGCGAATTTTATTCACCAACAGTGGCAATACACTCAATTTCGACTTTTGCGCCCAAAGGTAAAGCGGAGACTTCGACCGTTGATCTTGCAGGAAAATCAATGTGACCAAAAAAGGTCTCAAATGATTCATTCACATAGGAGAATCCATGTAAATCTGTCAAAAATACGGTCAGCTTGATGATATTCATTTTTGTTAATCCAGCTGCTTTTAAAATCGCTTCAATATTCTGCAAGGCTTTAAAGGTCTCTGCCTTGATTCCCCCTTGAATGATTTGTCCTGTGTGCGGATCGATTCCCAATTGTCCTGATGTAAAAATCATCCCTTTTGCTTGCACGGCTTGATTGTATGTGCCAATGGCTGCCGGTGCGTCTGGTGTATGTATGATTCTTCGACTCATAATGTCCTCCTAGAATTTTTTAGATAAACAAATGCAGGGCAATCCCACATCTTCATTTAATTTGCGTGATGCATCAAATTTAAGCTTTTGCAATTGAAACTCCCCAACTGCAGAAACCGTTGCTTCAAAAAGATGTCCGCCCACCAATTCCATATTATGATTACCTAAGGTAATATGGGCGTGAATAAAAGGTTTTCCATCCTTTAGGGTTATATTTCCATGATAAGAAGTTAATTCCAAAGTATCAGAAAATTCTTTATGAATGTATATTTTTTCCTCCACATCAAAAGCACCGATTTCGATTTTTTTTACTGCTCCAATGCCATAAATGAATCCATTCTCGATTTTTTCTTCTTCACAAAATTGTGTGAGTTTTTCCATGATTTTTTCATTTTTCTCCACATGAATCATATATTGATTCCCATCTTTTTCCCATTGCATTTTACTTAATCTCCTTTAATGTTTGTTCAAATAATGTTTTCGATTTAGTCATAGCTTCCGAAACCAATTTTTTATCTCGTCCACCAGCCGTGGCAAGATGAGGTTTCCCTCCACCTCCGCCACCCATAAATCCGCCAATAGTTTTTCCCATTTGCCCTGCATTCAGTCCTTTTGCCACTAAATCTTGTGAGATAAGAATCACGGCACCCGGCTTTTTTTCTCCCTCAAAAAAGAGAACTGCCATGCCTGATTTTAATTTGGAAGCCAGTGTATCGCCTAAATTTTTAGCTTCATCCATATCCCCTACAGTTGTTTTTGCGATGATCAGATCGTATGTATTTACTTTTTCAGCTTGCGCCAAAAGTTCATCCACTTCTCCTCCACCAGATTCAGATCGATTTTTCAGCTTTTTTTCCAGATTTTTTTTATCGCTAAATAATTTTTCCAATCGTTCGTTGATTTCATCTTCCGCACAATTGAGTTGTCCTTGCACTTGATTCAATTTTTCAGACATATTTTGCACAAAATCAAAAGCGGTTCCGCCTGTGAGAGCGATAATCCGTCGAACACCAGAAGCCAAAGAGGATTCCTCAACAATTTTGAATAATCCGATATCACCCGTGCGCTGAACATGCGTTCCCCCACAGAGTTCTAAAGAAGATTTCCCCATGGAAACAACACGAACTTCATCCCCATATTTCTCACCGAATAAAGCAGTTGCTCCTTCTTTTTTAGCTTCATCGAATGCTTTAAGTATCGTTTCTACTTTATTGTTATTGCGGATTCTATCGTTTACATATTTCTCAATTTCTATTAATTCTTTTTGCTGGATTTTTTCGAAATGAGTTAAATCAAATCGAAGATAATCAGTATGCACCAAAGAACCTGCTTGTTGAACATGCTCTCCCAAAACATGCTTTAAAGCAGAATGTAATAAATGAGTTGCAGAATGGTTTAAACGAACCGATTGGCGGTAAGTGTAATCCACTTTGCAAGAAAGCTCTGATTCCAAAGCAGATTCTGGGATTTTTCCTATACAAAAATGAAAAAATGCGTCGCCCTCTTTTTTTACATCTTCCACTTTTAATTCAAAGCAATCGCCAGAAATAATCCCTTTATCCCCTACTTGCCCCCCAGATTCTGCATAAAAAGGTGTTTGATCTAAAACGAGAATAAGCTTTCCATCTAATTCAGTTTTTTTCCGAATATGGGACTTTCCCTCTAAATGTTCATATCCTATGAAATGGGAATCTTTTCCTTTAGAAATCACTTCCCATTCCAGAAATGCTTTATTGCTTTGGAATTTTCCTGCCGACTTCGCTCTTTCTCTTTGCTGGCTCATGGCTTCATCAAAGCCTTTTGTATCAACGTTTAAATCTAGTTCCCGTGCCATCAATTCGGTTAAATCTAAGGGAAAACCGTAAGTGTCATACAATTTAAAAGCTTCATTGCCCGGGATTTCCTTTGCCGATAATTGTGATACTAGCTTTTCGAAATGTTGGATTCCTCGATCTAAAGTGGCATTAAATGATTTTTCTTCGGCTTGAATCACTTTTTCGATATGGGCCTGTTTTTCCAAAATTTCAGGGAAGACATCTCCCATCACCTTGCCAAGCGTATCCACCAATTGATAGAGAAAGGGTTCATGCTGATCTAAAATACGCCCAAATCGTGCAGCACGACGTAAGATACGACGTAAGACATATCCTCGCCCTTCGTTGGATGGCAAAGCGCCATCAGCAATAGAAAAGCTTAACATGCGGATATGATCCGCAATCACCTGAAATGGAACGAGATTCTCAGAAGCATTAATGCTTGTTATTTTTTCAATCTTTTCTATAATTGGCATAAATAGATCAGTCTCGTAATTACTCCGCTTCCCCTGCATTACAGACACGATTCGCTCCAATCCTGCACCCGTATCTACATGTTTTGAGGGCAAATCTTCTAAGCTGCCATCTTTTTTTCGGTTATATTGAATAAAAACCAGATTCCATAATTCCCAATATTCGTCCGTATTATTCACACCAGATGCATCAATTTTTGACAGATCTTCGCCCATATAATAATGGATTTCTGAGCAAGGACCACAGGGGCCGGTTTCGCCCATTTCCCAAAAATTAGCTTTCTTGCCAAATTTTAAAATACGATCTGGAGAAATATCTGTCACTTTTTGCCATAAATCCATGGCTTCATCATCCTCTTGATAAACAGAAGCGAAAAGACGTTCTTTGTCTAATTTTAAAACTTCAGTAAAAAACTCCCAAGCCCAGCGAATTGCGTCTTCTTTGTAATAATCACCAAAAGACCAATTGCCCAACATCTCGAAAAAAGTATGATGAAACGCATCTACACCCACTTCTTCCAAATCATTATGTTTTCCACTGACACGAATACATTTTTGACTATTCACGGCACGAGATGGATTGGCCTCTTTTTCGCCCAAAAGTATAGGTTTGAATTGATTCATCCCAGCATTGGTAAATAGCAAGCTTGGATCATCAATTGGGACTACAGACGAACTGCGAACAAATTGATGATTTTTATTTTCAAAAAATGTGATGAATGATTGTCTGATTTCGGATGCGTTCATACTCATATTTACCTAAAAGGAAAAACTGGTTTCGATGGATGTGATATTCACTTGTTCGTCGGGGCCGTCCACCTTTCCGTCCCCATCTAAATCACGAAAAGACCGACGGAAATTATACGTCAAGATCATTCCATTTCCCAATTCTAGGCCAAGTCTATACCCTAAAATAGTTGTTTCTGATAAAGCAAAATTGAATGGATTTGGCACATTCCTTTGCTGATAATATCCTTCTGCCATTTTGATTTTGCTAATGGATTTACGTAAGCGAAGAAAAGCGAGAAAGCTTTGGTTTGACTCTTCCTCAAATTGCCGTTTTTCAAAATTCCATTGCTCTCCAAATAAATTTTGATAAGACATTCCCGTTCCTATCATAGAACCCAAATTTAAATCTAATTTAGCATATGGACCTTTTTGTTTGCCGTAATAGCGCAATTTGCTGGATTTAGTCACAATGTTAATGGATGAAACACCTGGCGCTGATTCCACAGAAGAAAAGGTTGCTCTATCAATTTCGTAGGATCTATTCCAATAGCCAAATTCAAATCGTCCTTCCGGCATAATATGATATTCTAAATTAAAAGTTGCTGGACCCATTTTTGCTGAAACGCCCAAAGGAACAATTCCTATTCCTAAATCCACCATTTCGCCTGTCTCTGGTGAGGGTGTTTCTCCAATCATCTTTGCCACTTGTGCATAAATAGAAACAGACAAATGCTTTTCCTTTATCAAAGGATATCCAAAATCTAACGCAATGGCAGAAACAGGTTTTTCCTCATTAAATACATTTAATGGTTCAGGCTTTCTTGAAATCGAATCATCCAACACAAAAGTAGTGTCCAGATTCCATCCAGGAATTTCTGAATTCAAAGTATCCGTAATGCCATCTCCATCAATATCCCATTCCAACGGATCTCGATCCGCCACGCCATCATCATCCGAATCTAACCAATAGATAATATTATCAGGAAAATCATCAACTAAATCGGGGCGACCATCTTGATCTCTATCCTTAAGACCTAAATACTGATTGCGATCAGATATGAAAGAAACCCCAGCCGAAATTCCCATAAATGGTGGCGAAACCACACGAGAACCAGTTACGCCCAAATTTTCCTTGAAATCATTTGTAAAACCATAAAGTGAGAAGCCAGCTCTTTTGATACCTAACTCCATTCCAACTTTTCTTACTTGAGGATATTGCATGGCATTTGAATAGGCATTTGCTAAAATACCATATCCCATACTCACTCGATCCAAAGCGCCTACTTTAATATAAAATGGATCCCATTTTGTGCCGTAGCGAATGTAATATACTTTATCAATGAGTGTGTTTTTTATGGCAGTTCCGTTAGAAAAATCCCATTCGTCCTTGTGAATATTTCCATCCTGATCAATATACAAAACAATATCCAAAGCAATGGCAACTTTCCCCACAGGAATCACCGGACGAAGTGCAATCTGATTCCATATTTTTCCGTCAATCGTGACAGACCCAACAGCACCTTGCACAGATGATTCCTCCTGAGAAATCAGAACCGTGGTTAAAATAATCAAAATAAATAAATGGATGTATCTCATAATTCTCTCAATAATAGCGAGATAAAATTACCCTACTCATTTTCTTCATTCAACTGCAAAAAAGTCTATAAAGTAGAAAGTCTGTAAAGTGGAAAGTGTTTGAGTCCACCACGGCGGATAAATATTCAGGCGTTCAGGGTTGTGAAATTCGTTTTCTTCCGAAAGGCTTAGTAGGACAAGAAATCCTTCTTGTCTTTTGTGGAACGAGAATCCCTTCTCGTTCTTTAGTGCAATCAGGGGTGATTATGCCACAAATCCTCTCTCGTTTATTTTCACGATTAAGGATAATCGTGGCACTGCAGTCAAGGCCGATTAAACTTTTCAAGCCTTTCAAAGATTGATATTAAACCGGCGATAGATATTCGTATGATGATTAAACTTAAATTGAGCGATTCCGTATAACAATTTTCTAAATTGTTCGCCGGATTATTACTTATAATTTTTTCTAAATCTTAATGTCGAATCACGGTGATTTTTCCAAAAGTGCTTTCCCCCGACAAATCATATATGGATAAAAGATAAACGCCCGAACCAAGCCAATTCCCTCCATCATCTTTTCCATCCCATTTGAGCTGATAGCCATCAGCGCCTAGTCCTGAAGAAGGAATTTTTCGTAACACTTTTCCGTTCACTGTCATCACCATCATGGAAGATTCATCTTTCAGCCCATCCACAATTAAAGGTTTATCCGATGGCACATGAAAAGGGCTTGGATAGATTTTCATCTCATTATACGTGGTAAAAGCTTCCTTAAATGGAACCCGTAGAATATTTAATCCATTGGACGTGATGATATACACCAATCCTTTTTGTGCATCGAAATCAACATCCACCACTTCGTCTGAAGTAAGCTGAGAATTATTTTGACGGATGCCATTAATATCAGGCCATGGCGTTGTATTATCTTGTAAAACATGAATACCATCAGAAGGAGAAATTGCCCAGATATTTCCTCTGGGATCTGTTTTAAGTTTTGAACCAGGACCAAAAGAGATATTTGGGAAAAATGCATATAGATTCTCTCTTTCGATTGGAGAAGAGCTATCCCGAATATCATAGTAATTGAGTCCATTAGGCGTCAAATAGAATAGCCGATTTCCTTGTCCCATGGCAATAGACCAAACTGAGCCACCTTCAATTAATGACACCCAATTAAACGAACTGGGGTCTGTTGTTGGACCAAAATAATCTAGCATAAATAGACCGCCATTGGGCGTATGTGCATTCGCTTCACTGGCTTGAATCGCTCCAACCCAAAGTCGGCGCCATTGGTCAAAAACCAAAGTGCCGGGCGTTTGACTCAAATGTCCATTTGCCTCTGTAGATTTATAATGATACCAAGAAGAATCACTGGGAGAGAAGACATGAATCGGCTCTTGTTTATGAACAGCAAACGGATTCGCAATCCAGAGATTTCCATAAATATCAAACTCTAAATCAAAAACGACCTGATAATTGTTCCCGTCTCCTGAAAAATAATCTAAACTTGATGAGTTGATAATTTCAAGCGTCGAAGGATCATCAATATCTAAATGAATAACACCGCCACTATATCGCATGGGCCCTCCCCACCACAACGAATCCCGCGTGCCACGAATTGCGCAGTAAACACGTCCATTTGGACCTTGCTCGATATCAGCAATATATTCACCAAAATCAACCGCCAAAGTATCGCCAATGAATCCAGAATAATCGTATTCACTTTGAATGATTTCCGAATTCGCATCTTTGATTTCAAGAATATTCCGCCATCCATTTTCATCCAAAATTGACAAACCATGTTTTGAGCCACAAACGACTCGTCCATCTTCCAAAACTTTGATTGCGGTAAAATGATTTGTTACGGGTGCATTTGGAATAATAGATGAATATGTTTCCAAAGTTTTATCATAAAAAATAAATCCTGCATCTGTCCCAAGAATGGTCTCTCCCTCATCGTCAAATAACATATTTTGTAAGATCCGATTAAATGATTCTGATACAAAATTAGAGCTTAAATTATATAATTTGCTTTCCGAAATTCCCCACAAACTTTCATCTAAATCATACGCTAAAGAAATAAAATGAATACCCGTTCCACTTTCCAAAATGATTCTATCAGCGGGATTCATCAAAGAAAATTCGTAAAGTGTATTTTCATGGGAAAAACTCATTTTGTCCTCATAAATCGCCATAGCAGAAACAGAAGATATCAAATCATCAAAGATCAAAGTCCAGCTATTTGGATTTTTTAAATTATCTGAAATTTCCCCCATCCAAAGTCCTCGATCTGTCCCTAAATAAATGACATTATTGTATATTTTAACGTCAGATATTTCAAAAAATTGTAAAGGGAAATTTTTATAAATATCGCTATACTGCCATTTATCATTGATCCAAAGCCATTTCATTAATCCTAAGTCTTGTCCATCTGTATATGTGGCAATGACAATGGAATCCGAAACAGCAAAATGGCTGATAGAGGTTAAATCATAATTGAATATCTCAATGGATTGATTCGAAACTGGATTAAATATTTGAATAAATCCATCAGGCGCTCCACCCCCTAACCATAAATAGCCCTTTCCGTCTTTCGTAATAGCATTGAGTATGTTCCCTGCTAATCCATCCATACTGGTTATATGAGAAAATATGCCTGACTCATATTTCAACAATCCACCTTCCGTTGCACTAAAGGTTTTTCCTTCAGAATGGACGCTAGACTTGATGTTAATTGGACTCGTTTCCACACGCCAATCTCCAATCCTTACTTGAGAAAGAAGAAACGGAAATAAAAAGAAAATTGGAATGTATTTTTTCATATCATTCTTATGATGGAAAAGGTGCGGGAATAAAACAAAGAATAAAAATGGCCAAGCTCACAAAACCTATCCGTTTCTCTTCCTTGGTTAATGGCCTGTCAATATCGGCTACAGGTGGGTGTTTTGTGGTTCGCATGAGCACCATGATCAAAATTCCCCATATTAACCAATTGATAGAAATAAAAGCCATAGGAATTAACATCAACCAAACGAACTTGGCAAGCTTATCAAATTTTCGTCCCAAAAGTGCATAAGCAATATGCCCACCGTCTAATTGTCCAATGGGCAATAAATTTAACATGGTTACGAGCAAGCCAATCCATCCAGCAAAAGCCACAGGATGCAAAACAACATCTTGCGATGCTGACAAATTTGGAAATATCAATGCGGTCAATATCTTCATCAAAATAGAATCACCTAATTTCATGCCTAATTGCTCCCCAGAAACCGTAAGCACTTCCGAATGAAGCAAACCCCAAATTAATGCAGGAACCGCAACAAGGAAACCTGCAATCGGTCCTGAAGCGCCTATATCCAATAACGCTTTTCGTTTCTGAATGGGAGATTTAATTTTGATAAAAGCCCCAAAGGTGCCAATAAATGTAGGTGCCGGTATAAAATAAGGTAATGTTGCATCAACACCATGTTTTTGTGCATAGACATAATGTCCCGTTTCATGACAGCCTAAGATTAGCATTAATGTCATGGAAAAAGGCAAACCTCGCCATAATTCAGAGAAAGACGAAAAAGGATCTCCCCCTGCCATTAATGCGCCAGCCAATAATGTGGTTCCGATGGTTGCCAAAAAAAGAAAAATATGTGCTTTAGATATGGCAGGAATGGAAAATAATATAGATTCATTTTTTTCATTCATCAATAAAGTAATATCTCCATTTTGCTCGAAAACTTCAATACTCATATTTTGCACCATCTGCTTTACTTCTTCCAAAGTTGCTGTGCTAGTCAAGGTTCCACGGACAATCCACCCATCTTTTCCTTGACCAATTTGATGAGGAATAAAAAGGTGCGAAATACGCTGGAGTTCTAATTGAAGATTTTTATCTGACATAAACCATTTTTTTCACTTCTGAATCTACCTTATACATTGCCCTTCGACAAAATGTTTCATTTAAGCTTTTCCTTTTTCCTTTGCATAAAAACTAGCAATTTCTAGTATGTTGAAACGAAGCATATTCTATGGTTTTTTACTTTCCATCTGCCTTGGACAAAATTCTCTCCCGTTTGAGATTGATGTTCGCCCTCGTGTTTTGGAAAATGAGAAAGTAATTGTCACGGTTCAAATTACGAGTTTTGTTGATCAAGCTGTGGCATTTCTTGAAGGTTTTTTAGAAGAAAAAACAGGAACTGGACATTTGTTGCAGGAAAAACGCCTAATTCTTATTTATGATTATGAACCATCCTTGTTCCATGGTGCTTCAATTGCGAAATCAGAGATTTTTTCGCTGAATAAGACTCATCCAAATCAATATGAATTTAAGATTAGTAAAGTGCGATTTAGAGGCGATAAACGACTTTTTACGTGGCATCCCAAATCGGGTTTTATCCGGATAGATTAAAAGAATTTAAGTGTTTAAATCTGCCAAAGTCGGAAAAATATTTGAGTATTAAAGGGTTTCGGAGTTTCTCAGATTTAATCTTTATACTTTAAATATTTTTCTTCTAATAATCGGCTGTAATTCAAGGTATCCAAATCTAAATGTAGCTTGTTGATCCAATCGCGTGTAGCAGAAATATAAGGATCTAAAACCTCAGGCGGAACGCGACTTGCAGTCATATTCGCAATCACAATTGCAGATGGAATGGGAATATAAGCATTCATGGGATCTTCATAAAAATAATCTAAGTTTTTGACCAGCTCTCTCATGGTTAAATAATCCGTTTTTTCGGAAAAGATTTTATCCGCTAAGTCAGCATTAACAGCCCAGGTTTTTAAATAACCGTATAATTTTCCATCCAATGCCCCCGTGAGATAAGCACTTTTAATAAAGTAAACGCTCTCTGGCTGATAATTCACTCTTTTTGCAACACGTCCCCAATCTCGCCCATCCCAAAATAAACGATTTTGCTGCCCGCTCAAAATATTCAAGAATAATAAGAGAGACAAAGCTAAAAGGATGATTTTACTTTTTTTCATTTTGATTTAATTATTGAGTAAATTTCCAATATATAGTTCTCGCAATTTAAGCTTATTTTGCGCTAATCCCCGAATCTTAATTTTATGATTGCAGAATTTGCAAAAATTAGTCATCATTGATTTTTATTTTTCTATTCCAAATTGATCCAAAGCAAAAGCATAATAAAAAGCAATATCCTTTAAATAATCAAATCGCCCAGAGGATGAAAAATGCCCTGCCCCCATGTGTGTTTTAAGGATTAGCAGATTTTCATCCGTCTTTTTGTCTCGCAACTTCGCCACCCATTTTGCAGGTTCCCAATATCCGACACGTGGATCATTTAATCCAGCAATCACCAAAATAGATGGATAGTCTTGCTCTACTACATTATCATACGGCGAATAGGCAATCATGTCTTTATATGCGTCTAATTCATTGGGATTCCCCCATTCGTCATATTCAATCACAGTTAGTGGGATTGTTTCATCTAACATGGTGTTCACCACATCTACAAAGGGCACATCTGCTATAGCGCCTTTGAATAAATCTGGCCGCTGATTCAATACCGCCCCAATAAGCAAACCGCCAGCTGACCCACCATAAATAACAATTTTTTCGGCTTTTGTGATTTTTTCTTCAATCAGATATTCGGCAGAAGAAATGAAGTCAGAAAAGGTATTTTGCTTCTGTCCCATTTTTCCATTTTCGTACCATGCTCTTCCCAAAAAGGATGAACCACGAACATGAGCTCTCACATAAATAACATCTCGATCGACTAAACTGATGCGTCTTGAAGAAAAAGCAGGATCATACGTTGCACCATAAGATCCATACCCATCCAAAAACAAAGGATTTCCATTCGTGAGATCTAATCCTTTTTTATAAAACAAAGATAATGGGATTTTTTTGCCATCATGACTCTCAGCAAAAAGGCGTTTCGATTCATACTGACTTGGATCGTATCCTCCCAAAACCGAATCCCGTTTGATGAGCTCTAGTTTTTCACTTTCCATGTGATAATCGTAGTAGGACCATGGAATGGTAAAGGAGGAAAAATAGATTCGTAAAATGTCCGTATCATATTCTAGATTCGTATCGGATCCTGTTTCATAGAGAACATCAGGTAAATTTATGGTATGGAATGATGATAAATCAGGAGGATAAATATTAATATCTACATTTCCATTTTTACGTTCAAATACAACAACATAATCTTGAAAAACTTCCATATCTTCGATTTTTACTTCGGAACGATGCGGTAAAGCATCCACCCAATTTTGCCGTTGAGGTGCACCCACTGGCGCAGAAACCAGTTTGAAGTTAAGGCTCTCATCATTGGTGCGAATCAAGAAACGGTCTCCTTGATGATAGGGTGTGTATTCCACACCGACACGTCTTTTTTGCAGGATTTGAAATTGTCCATTCGGATTATCTCTATCTAAAAACCAATATTCACTGGTGATATTACTTTCCAGTGAAATAAATAGGAATTTTCCACTTTTTGATCGACTTAAGTAAACATGATAAGCATCGGATTTTTCTTCATAAATCATTTTGTCTTCCGCTTGACGGGTCCCCAAAATATGCCGCCATACTTGATAAGGACGACTTGCATCATCCTGCGAAACATAAAAAAGGGTTTTACTATCATTTGCCCATTCGATACTGCCAGATAAATTTGTTAATTCGTCTGAAAATTCACGCCCATTTTCAATGGTTTTAATTTTTAAGACATACTTTTCAGAACCATCATAATCAATCGCATAAGCAAGAAGTTTTTGGTTAGGACTTACCGCATGTGCACCCAAGGACACATAATCGTGCGTATCAGCAAAACTATTCATATCCAGCGTGATTTTTTCCTTCTCATTACCCTCTTTTTTCTTTCGTACGTGAATGGAATATTGCTTATTCTCTTCAGTTCTTGAGTAATAAATATAATCGCCAAATGGAAATGGAGCGGTTGCATCATCTTCCTTTATTCTAGCTCTCATTTCTTGGTATAATACATCTTGTAGGACTTCTGTACTCTCCATTTTGACTTTAGTATATTGGTTTTCTTTTTTCAAATAATTTAAAACTTTTTTGGACGTTTTTTCTCGAAGCCAAACATAATCGTCAGTTCTAGGATCATTGTGGACCGTCACATCCACGGAAATTTTTTGAGCGATGGGAGGCATTGTCATTTTGTTTAACTTTCTTTTCTTTAAGGTAGGCTGGATGAGGTAGGCGCCGACGATTATAATGACGACAAACCATTTGAGATTATTCATTTTTTTGCTTTCGTTTATTCAAAAAATAAAAAGGAGAATAGGCAATGATAAAATGCCCTAATGCGAGAAATTCTGACCACATAATATACCAAGGCCATGGTCCCATATAATCAAGCAGTGATGGAACAGGTGGTTTTCCTCGAATCCAGAAGTAGTTTGAATCTAAAGCAGTGTTCACTAAAAATGCGATAAATAAGACAATATTAATGCCGATCATAGCAATCCAAATTCCTTTGACACGTGGACGAAGTCCATAAACAACAATCGCATACATAATGGCTAAAACCAATCCACTATGTCCAATGAAAAAACGAATAAAATGAAAATGAGGAAATCCTTGTGTAATATCTGGTGTGATAGACGCTTGCAACATGCCTGATAATCCCCAGAAAAATATCAATTCAAACCAAATCTGTTTTTTATAAATCATGACAAAAGGAAGCAATATATTTGTAATCCTGCATAAATGAAACGGTAAATGTAATTTCGCGTCAAAAGTCCCAGCCATTATTTCCAAAATAGGCCAAGCGATATAAGTCCCTGCTACAAAATAGGAGATCCATCGTCCCAATGATTCTTGCGCTGACGAGGATAATTCATTTTTTGCATATCGTGGAAGCCAAATCCAAAGTCCTAAAAATAACAAAAGGGCAAGAATATGTTCCGTTCCAAACAAAATGAAAGGATCTGGATCGTATAAATATTGTTTAAGGTTTTCTCTCATATAAATGTGATGTGAGCCCAAATGAATAAGCGATATTTTACCATAATGTTTTCTATTTAAACAGGAAGATATTTATGCAAAAAAAAAGCCCTTCCGAAACCGAAAGGGCTTTTTCAATCACAATGATTGGAGTTACATCATTCCACCCATTCCACCCATGCCGCCCATACCTGGATCACCCATCGGTGGACCAGCTGGCATTTCTTCAGGAATATCTGTGACGGCTACTTCAGTCGTCAATAATAGACCCGAAATAGAGGCTGCATTTTCAACAGCAACACGCGTGACTTTTGCGGGATCAATAATACCTGCTTCAAACATATTGACGTATTCATCATTTCTTGCATCATAACCAAAGTCTTTCTTACCATCTTTGATTTTTTGCACAATGATTGACGCTTCTAATCCTGCATTTTCTAAAATCTGGCGAACCGGACTTTCAAGCGCTCTACGCATGATATCCACACCCACCTGCTGACTGCCACTTACTTTGATTTTATCCAGAGATGAAATAGATCTCAAAAGAGCTACACCACCACCAGGAACGATACCTTCTTCAACAGCAGCACGAGTCGCATGTAATGCATCCTCAACGCGGGCTTTCTTTTCTTTCATTTCTACTTCAGTCGCAGCGCCAACATTAATCACTGCCACACCGCCAGAAAGTTTAGCCAATCGTTCTTGAAGCTTCTCTTTGTCATAATCTGAAGTGGTTTTTTCAATCTGCACTTTAATTTCATTGATTCGTGCTTTGATGTCATCTTTTGAACCGCCACCGCTAACAATAGTTGTGTTGTCTTTATCACTTGAAACACGTTTTGCTGTTCCAAGATAATCTAAAGTCACATTGTCCAATTTGTAGCCTGCATCTTCAGAGATAACCGTTCCACCCGTAAGCTTAGCGATATCTTCCAACATGGCTTTACGACGATCACCAAACCCAGGTGCTTTAATCGCCAAAACCTTAAATGTACCACGAAGTTTATTCACAACCAATGTTGCGAGTGCTTCGCCATCCACATCTTCAGCGATGATGACAATTTGCTTTCCTGTTTGAACCACTTTTTCAAGAATAGGCAATAAATCTTTCATATTGCTGATTTTCTTATCGTGAATCAAAATGTAAGGATCTTCCATTTCTGCATCCATTGTTTCAGCATTGGTTACAAAATAAGGAGATAAATAACCGCGATCAAATTGCATGCCTTCAACAAACTCAAGGAATGTTTCAGCCGTTTTGCTCTCTTCAACGGTTATAACGCCATCTTTTCCAACTTTTTCCATCGCTTCAGCAATTTTCGAACCAATTTCCGTATCATCGTTAGCGGAGATAGTTGCGACTTGTGCAATTTGCTTTGAGTCTGGAAGATTTTTAGACTGAGCACCAATCGCTGTAACAACCGCATTTTTGGCTGCATCAATACCACGTTTGATTGACATTGGATTTGCACCCGCTGTCACATTCTTTACGCCTTCACGAATTATGGATTGAGCCAAAACCGTTGCAGTCGTTGTTCCATCACCAGCAACATCTGATGTTTTGGAAGCAACTTCACGAACCATTTGTGCGCCCACATTTTCCAATTTGCTTTCTAATTCAATTTCTTTAGCAACCGTTACACCATCTTTGGTGATTGTCGGAGTACCAAATTTCTTTTCAATGACGACATTACGTCCTTTTGGACCTAGGGTCACTTTTACAGCATTCGCAAGTTTATCAACGCCATTTTTGAGTTGTGTTCTTGCGTCAAGACCGTATTCTATTTTTTTAGCCATTATTATTTCCTTTCTTAAATGATAGCCAATATGTCGCTTTCGCGCATAATCATGTATTCATTTCCATCAAAGGTAACTTCTGTACCGGAATATTTTCCATACAAAACTTTATCACCTTTCTTCACTGTCATATCGACACGCGTTCCGCTATCTGCGACTTTTCCAGGTCCCACCGCAACGATTGTTCCTTGCTGTGGTTTTTCCTGTGCTGTGTCTGGTAGAATGATTCCGCCTGTGGATGTTTCTTCTGCAGCAGCAGCTTCTACAACAACGCGATCATCTAATGGTTTTAAACTGAGACTCATCTCTTGTTCTCCTTTTTTTATTTTGAAATTAACGCTCTAACATTTCCACCGAATAAGGTGGCAAGTTTACATTTTTTTTATGTGAGATTCAAACCACACATGTTCAGATTAAAATACAAATATTGTACCAATCTTAAAATTATTCCGATATGAATGATTAAAATATATTAATAGGACACAATGACAGAGTATAAATTAAGTTCCTGTGCTGCCAAATCCACCCATTCCTCGGCTACTATCCGATAATGCATCAACAATGTCAAAATGGATAGGACTGCCGTCCATGGCAACCAATTGAAATAATCTCTGCCCAGGTGTCACAGTAAAGGCTTCATTTTTGATATTGTCAACCGCAGCCATAATTTCACCACGATATCCAGCATCGATCAATCCAATGGAATTACTTAATCGTAAAGGTGTTTTTGCAATGCTTGATCTTGGCATTAATAAATAAGGTTTTCCCTCAGTATTCTCACAAGAAATTTGTAAATGGATTAAGGTGGATTCGCCTCCACCAATGGTTTGTTCAGCGATGACAAATAAATCTAAGCCAGCATCGCCTTCATGGAAATGTCCGTGATTCTCATACATTTTCTTCACCTCTAATGAAAAAGGTCTAAGCTTTAAATTCATGATGGTAATCCTTTATAAAAATTCCATGCTAACCAAAACCATGCCACGAGTAGGGCTGTTCCACCAAATGGTGTTACGGCTCCAAGCCATCGCGTATTTGTAATCACTAAAACATAAAGGGAACCTGAAAAAAAGATAATTCCGAAAATGATTAAATATACTGGGATTTTCATCAAATCGTGGGAAAAGTGGAATCCAATAGAGCCAAGAACCAATAATGCGAGTGCATGCCAAAAATGATAACGAACCGCTTTTTCAAAGGTTAGTAAATCTGATGGTGGCACCATTTCTTTTAATCCGTGAGCGCCAAATGCACCAAAAGCCACAGCCAATGCCATAAATAAGGCACCACTGACTAAAGCAAGTTTCATGATGACTCCTTCTGGATAAGGGTTCGAATAGGGAATGGAATATCAATTCCCTCTTCCTTATATTTTTGATGAACGCGTTTGACAAATTCATGAATAATGGGGTTTTGGTCGCCGTATTTATTGCCACGGAAATACACCATCAAATCAATACTAGAATCACCAAATCCACGAAGTCGAATCGCGGGCTGGTAGCTTTTCTTCGTTTCTTCCATTTCTTTTTGAATAGCATCCGCCACTTCCATCGTTACTCGCATAACGTGGTCTAAATTACTGTCATAGGAAACACCGATTGGTATTTTCACAGAAAAACTAGGATCACCTGCATCATAATTCTTTATAATGGCAGCAGACAGTTTTCCGTTCGGAATGGTATAAACATTATTTGCTCGTTGTAGCATGGTCGTATTTCGCCAAGTGATATTCGTGATGTATCCCATTTGCCCCGAATCCATCTCAATAAAATCGCCAATTTTCACTTTACGACTCAGTAAGATATGTAAACCGGCAAACACATCAGAAAGTGTATCTTTTAATGCGAGCGAAATTGCTAATCCACCCACACCCAAAGCGGTCAACATTGGCGCAATCGAAATATTCAGTGTATCTAAAATAACCAACGCCCCGACAATATAAATCGTAATTCGAGCGATATTTACAAACATACCTGTAGAAGGCAAACCGCCATCTTGTTTTTGTGCCCAATAATCAAAAAGTCCTACCACCATTCTGCTGGCTGAGATCGTTACAGAAAAAATCAAACCAACAATTATGAATCGAGAGATATATTGATTAAGGAATGAACCTAAATTTATATCTTGAATGGCAAAACTTAATGCGCCCAGAAAAAACCAAAAAATGATTTGTGATTCTATAGCATCGATGACAATATCGTCACCACCCCACTTTGTTTTTTCTGCCATTTTACTTAAGCGGGCATGGACTATGCGTTTAAAGAGCCATCCTAGGACGAGTCCAATTATAATGATGCCAATTGGCATCACCCAATTCATAAGTTCTTCAGGTATTTTATTTATCATAGCTTTAAATTTAGTGAATATATGAGACTATTTCAGATAAAGGATTTTTTGAACGTGTGTTTCTTGATTAGCAGCAATTGACACAAAATAAATTCCTGAAGGCAACATTCCACCTTTCGCGTCACGCCCTTGCCAATTCAAGATATGATTTCCCCTTGAATAATTTTCCGTTTTTCGCCACACAGTTTGTCCCAATACATTTTGAATTTCTATCTTTACTGGTGAATTAAAACCCAATGAGAAAGGTATGTTTAAACGCGCATTAAAAGGATTTGGATAAGGCACTTGCAATGAAAATTCACCAGGTACAATTTCTTCTTGGATATTAAGAACTTGGAGAGACTTCAAAATCCAGTTATCCGGATCTAATTCTACATTTATAATCGTTTCATTCTCTGGAATATAATAATCATAATCCATTGAAGAACCTTCATGGTCAATAAAATAATTATAAACAGAATCACTCGTGGTAACCCGAATATCTATGGGCATGTGAAACGTTTGCCACGATTGAGTTTGGTTGATTTGAATCCGAAGCGTATCTATGAAAGAATCATCATAAATTAATTGATATTTGGGATAATATTCACCATAAATCCATTGCTGGAAAAAATCATTTAAATCTAAGCCTGTGTAATCTTCACAAACAGCTTGAAAATCTTCCGTCGTGGCAGACGCATATTTTAAACTATCTGTATTGGCATACGCCTTCAACATATCAAAAAATACATCGGAAGAATCATTCCACGGCATGCTCATTTCAACGACATGGCGTAACATATTAAGCACCCAGCCTGCTTTATTATAACTGAGATTTCCGTTAAATATATTGCTAACACTAGATGCATCTTCCACAAAAACAGTCCCAGCACCATAATAAGCGTGATTTGCCCAATAGGCGTGGTAAGCCTCTGCGCCACCAGTCGCTTCTTCCCATAAAGCTTCACCGTATCTCGCAAATCCTTCATTAAGCCAAATATGATGGAAATCTGCACAGGTAATCATATCTCCCCACCATTGATGCGCCAACTCATGTGCAATGAGCCACTGGCTCCATCCGCCCATGCTCGTTAAGGTTTGATGCTCCATACCCCCTCCCCAGGCAAAATCAGCATGTCCATATTTTTCTTCAAAAAATGGATATAAACCATACTTTTCTTCGAACAATCCAAGCATATCTTTGGTGAGCAAATAATTGGCATGAGATTGATCATATTGATTCGGAAAAACATAATAAGTCAATGGCATGGATTCGCCATTTTCCCGTGTGTAGGTATCCTCCCAATATTGGTAAGGATAAATAGCTAAAGAAACCAAATAAGTTGTAATCGGATAAGATTCATGCCAATGATAGGTTTTTCGATTATTCGCTTCATTCACTTCAGAGATTAATATTCCATTGGATGCGACAATCAAATTATTGGGAACATTGATGTGTAAATCCACAGAATCTGCTTTATCGCTTGGGTCATCCTTGCAAGGCCACCACCCTCGTGCACCATAAGGTTCTGACAAAGTCCAAATCATGTGCTCTCCACTGTGCGTATCAAAAGAAAAAGAACCAAAATCAAAACTTTGAGGATCGCCCTGATAATAAATTGAAACGGTGAATTCTTGTCCAATCAATGGTGGAGACGCACCTTCAAGATGGACAGATAAGAGGTTTGATGCGTAGGTATAATCTGGACTGATATTATTGACAACAACACTATCAATCGTATATCCACTCTTTAAATCAAAATCGATTGTAGCGAGGCCAGAATCGACAACCACTAAATTTGTGGTAACGAACCCTTCGATGGATTCTGTGTTCGGATTAATTTTGAGATGAATATCATAATATCGGATATCTATTCGTTCTTGATTTTCTGTCATAACATTTTCTGATGAAAGCCATCTTGCAGCAGAATTTCGCTTAGAACAAAATTCCATCGATTTATCTATTTGTCCAAAAATCTTTGAACACAATATAAACAGTATAATGAGATTTTTCATGCGGTTGAATCCTTTAATTTTTTATATGACTGAGAGTAATAATTTTTTCGCTAGTCCAATCAAAAAGAAAACGACAATTGGTGAGAAATCCACCCCTCCCATTCCCATGGGTAAAATATCACGAACAGGTCGCAAAAGAGGATCTGTAATTGAATAGAGAATGCGAATGAATTGCCCGTAAGGATCGTGAGGAATCCAAGATAATATGACTCTGATTAAAAGTGCAAATTGGAGGAGATTTAATCCAGTATCAATGATGGTAAATAATAAATAGTTCATATGTAAAGGTTTTCCTTATTGTTAAATGGGTGTAATTGTGAGACAATATTTTATCCATCGGTCATAATTCATTTTCTTTCGGATAAAATAATTGATACTACATTTCGCATTTGCCTCGACTAATTCTGAATCTACGCCACGACGCATTGGGTGTAAAATGACTTTCAATTTATCAAAAGGTTTTTTTGCATATTGGGCCAAGTTTGCCATGGCGGCAATGGTATAATCCATTTGTCCTTCGTAACGACTGCGATTAACCTCTATCTCCAAATGAAAGATTTTTTCTCCATTTTCAGCATAAATACGAATACGTGTAATTTTAGGTGCGTTATGATCTCGCACAAAAACTTTTGGGACCATAGAGGCGATTTGTTGATCCGTGAATTTTACCTTGGCCCCTCCCATCAAGGAAGAAACCCAAAAAAATAAAAACAAGATAATTTGATTCTTCATAGATATGTAATTCTGTTTACCACACTAGAATTTACAAAACCTCATGGAAACTCAAAACCCTCACAACGAGGGTTTTGAGTTTGATTATATTTTAATCAGTAATAGAAATATTAACGGCTTTTTTACCTCTATCACCATCTTCTATTTCGAATTCTACTTTGTCGTCGTCTTGGACATTAATACCATCAGACACACCAGACTCATGGAAGAAATAGTCCACACCATCATCACCACTGATAAATCCATATTTTTTACTTCTGTTGTAAAATTTCACTTTTCCTTTTTGCATTGTATTTATCCTTTTTAGTTAATACAAAATAATATAACGACTGAAATTAATGCTAAAAGTGGAAAAAAGCTAATAGCTACGAATTACAAATTAAACGTGAAGTTTATTTGATTTTCTTGCTAATCATATTGAGTTTAACCAAAATAAATTTGCGGAGGGAGAGGGATTCCCCGCCTGACTGCGTCAGCTGTCGGGCAGGGAACCCATTTCTTGCAATTTCTTACTCAGAAATCGGCGACCCGATGCTGACTTTAGATATTTTTCACGATTCCTCGCATCTATCCTGTCATTACATATCTCTGAGTAAATAATTCTAAATGGCTTATAAGCTTTTGTAGATTTGACTTTCCCTCCATTATGCGCCTTTAATCTAAGAGACGGAGATTCGCTCATTCCCGTATATCTAAACGAATGCTTTTTACTCTGAATAACGTAAACATACCACATGGCGGAGAGAGAGGGATTCGAACCCCCGTTACACGTGAGTGTAAACTGCATTTCGAGTGCAGCGCATTCAACCAGGCTCTGCCATCTCTCCGTTTTATAAATCCAGCGAGGGTTAAACGTAAACTTTA
>Ga0209776_1000088_pt1 | contig 78387 bp, 78 predicted proteins | sample SaaInlLV_10m_DNA_3_FD_184670 | JGI IMG/M metagenome (GOLD analysis project Ga0209776, IMG submission 184670) | Marine microbial communities from expanding oxygen minimum zones in the Saanich Inlet - Saanich Inlet SI073_LV_165m_DNA (SPAdes) (version 2) | ecosystem: Environmental > Aquatic >...
CCTTCTTCTTCTAATTCTTCAACTTCTTCTTCTTCTTCTAATTCTTCAACTCCCTCTCCTTCTTCTTCTTCTTCTTCTACAACTCTAGTATCATCAGGTGAAGTTTCTTCTAAAAGTTCATTTAATTCATTTATTTCAGACAACACTTCTTGCTCTTCACTAATATTGTTGGTCTCTTTTTTTTCTAATACAGATATATCATCCCATTCATCTTTTGGCATATTAAAATCCTTGTTTTATATTAAATATTATAATAAAAATAAATACTTTTTTAATATTCAATTATTTTTTTGATTTATATTCTTTTAAGTCTTTTTTTGGTATAATATTTATATATTAAAACAAAGGAAATATAATGGGTAGTAATTATGATGCTTCTTCTATACAAGAATTAAAATATCCTGATAATTGTAGACAAAAAGTTGGAATGTATTTGGGGGATGCAAGTATAAATGGTTATAACCATACATTCACTGAAATATTAGACAATTCTATTGATGAATTTGTAGCAGGACATGGAAATAAAATTGAAATAGAGGTTGATACTGAAGTTGGTGAGATATCTATTAGAGATTATGGTAGAGGAATACCTTATGGATTAAACTATGAAGGAGTTTCAGCATTAACTTTAGCGTTGACAACACTACATGCTGGTGGAAAACACAAAAAAGGAAAGGGGGAAGAAACAAGTTATAAATATAGTTCTGGTGTTCATGGAGTTGGAGCTTCTGTTGTTACAGCAGTATCTGATGTATTAGAAGCAATTGTTTATAAAGATGGTAAAATCGCTACTCAAACATTTGAAAATGGACTTAAGATAAATGATGTTCAAATATCTGATCAAGTTGAAAAAGTTGAAAATGGAACTTTTATTAGATTTATTCCAAGTGTAAAAAAGGATGATTTTGACGATGAAGGTGTTTTTGAACATGGTTGTAAATTTGATGAAGAATGGATTAATAATAAATTAAAATATATTCCTTACTTAAATAATGGTTTAGAACTTATTCTTAATATTGATGGTAAGAAGAAAATATATAAAAATAAAGAAAAACTTTCAGATATTTTAGAAGTAAATGGTTTAAGTGATACATTACATACTGAACACCCAGATTTAGAATTAGAAACTGCTTTAGTTATTTGGAAAAATGGTAGAAAAAAAATAGTTGAATTAGATAAAATTAAAGAAGAAAAAGATTTTAATGACTTTAAAACAACAAATCAAAGATTTGCATTTAATTTTGCCCAAGGTAGAGATTTAACTCAACTGTTTTTTGTTAATGGTGTTAAAGTTAAAGGTGGAAAACAAGAAACTTCATTAAAGTCACAACTTAAGAAACAAGTAAATGACTATTTAAAAGAAAATCAACCAAAGATTTTCCCTGTTGAAATTGAAGATATTCTATCTAATATGACATTTGTTTATAGTGTTCAAATACAAGATCCAATGTTTTCAGGTCAAACAAAGGAAGCATTAAACAATCCAGAGATATCTCCTTTATCTACTGAGTTCTTTAAAACTTTATTTTCTAATTGGTTAGAAACAATGAAACAAGAAGAATTAAAACTTTTAATGAAAATATTAGAAGCTTCTAAAAAAGCAAGGTTATCTTCTGAAAAAGTTCAAGAAGAAATTTTTTCTGATTTCTTTTCAGATAATGAAGATGATAATATCAAAGAAGAAGGAAAATTAAAAAAATGTATTAGTAAAGATAATACAAGAACAGAATTAATGATTATAGAAGGGGATTCTGCTGGTGGTTCTGTTGGTATGTCGAGAAGTATTAAATATCAAGCATATATTCCATTGAAAGGTAAACCATTAAATACCATTAAAGAAGGTAATAAACTTAAAATATTAAAAAATAAAGAAATTAGAAGTCTAATCCATGCGATTGGTACTGGAATTGGTCCAAAGTATGATTATGAAAAAAGAAAATATGATAAAATTATTATCCTTGCTGATGCTGATGTTGACGGAAGACATATTCAAGCATTATTAATGGTGTTTTTCTATACTTACTTTAAAGATTTAATTGAAAGAGGACATATTTATGTTGCTATTCCACCTTTATATAAAATTACAAAAGGTAAATCTGAAAATTATATGTGGACAAAAGATGAAATGGATAGATATTTAGAAGATAATAATAACCCTGGAAATATTGTTAGATATAAAGGTTTAGGAGAAATGGAACCATCAGAAATATTTGATACTACATTACACCCAATTAACAGAAGATTAATTAAAATTGGTATTGAAGAAGTAGAAACTGCCATTGAAGAATTAGAAATCTTCATGGGGGATAGTGATAAAAATTCAAAAATTGAATTAAAACAAATTATTAAAGATTATTATGTTGAAAACTTTGAAGAAAAATCAATTATAAAATTAAACACACCAGAAAAGTTAGGAGTAAATTAAGATGACTATAGAAGAAAAAAATCAATTATTTGAGGAACATTTAGAAGCAGGAAAACATAATATTGAAGAGAGTATTGAAAAAACAACTCGTGATGCAATGTTGGATTATGGTTCTTATGTTATTGAAGATAGAGCTATCCCATCTATTCTTGATGGTTTAAAACCAGTACAAAGAAGATCTATTTATGCAATGAAAATTGATAATTTAATTGGTAATAAAACAGTTAAACTTATTAAACCAACTGGTACAGTTATGTCAAATTATCACCCACATGGTGATAGTAGTATTATCTCTACTTATGTTAATATGTCTCAATCATTTAAAAATAACCTTATGGTATTTAATCCACAAGGAAATTATGGTTCTTTAGAAGACCCTTCTTCTTTTGCAGCAGCAAGATATATTGAAATTAGTATGAAAAAACCTATGGCTGATTTATTTTTCCAAGATATGGATAAAACAAATGTTGTTTCTTGGCAGGATAACTTTGATGGTTCTACAAAAGAACCTAAAATTTTACCTGTTAAATTACCATTTCACTTAATTAATGGTACTACAGGAATTGCATATTCTATGAGTACAAAATTTCCTTCATTTAATTCACAAGAATTAATAAAATTATTTAATGAAATGATTGAAGATGGATTTTATAAAAAAGATTATACATTAACTCAAGAGTTAAAAGATAAATATTCTGCTATTGTACCAGCACCAGATTTTCCAACTGGTTGTAACATTTATTTTACCAATGAGTTCGATAAAAAAGGTGTTTTATTTAATGACTCTTTTAATTTTAGAATGCAATCAACTTATGAATTAGATGAAAAAAATAATGTAATTACTTTTAAAAAAATACCTTATGAAGTTGCAACTGATAATGTAAAAGAAGAACTTGTTCCATTAATTCAAACATATGTTGAAGTTAAAGGTAAAAAAATACAAAAAGACCACAATAATATTTTGCATAGTGAATCACCTTTTGTTATTGTAGACCAAAAAGATAAAAATGCTGTAAGTGTTGTGTTTAATTTAAAGAAAAATGCTGACATTTATGTTGAACTTGCAAAAATATTAAAAAACACTTCATTGGATAAATCATTTACAACAAATCAAACAGTTATTAATGAAAATGGTGTTCCAGTTAAAATATCTATTTTTGATAATGTAAGAACATTCTTATATTTTAGAAGACATGTTGTTTTAAACTCTTTATTATTTGATATTAATAAAATTAAACAAAGATTACCATTATTAGAAGCATTTTTTGAAATTATGGAATCAAAACAAGACTTTATTGAGATTGTTTCTAAATCAGAGGATGAAGAAGAAGTTTTTGAAAAAGTTAATGAAAAATTTGATTTTACAAAAGAACAACTTGATTTTGTACTAAGTCTTCAAATTAGAAAATTAACAAAAAAAGAAGTTAATTTAAGGGAAGAAGAATATAAAGAATTAAAAGTAACAAAAGAAGCAAAAGAGGAAATTATTAGTTCTTCTGATAATATTTTTGATTACATTAAAAATGATTATTTTGAATTATTAGAAAGTCCTACTATTAGAGAAAGAGATAGAAAATCAACTGTTGTTTCTGAAGTTATGTCCTTATCTAAAGAGAGTCTAATAAAAGATAGAGAAATTATTATTACTTTAATGGAAGATCAAACTATTGGTTGGTTAGAAGATACTATTAAAGTTAAAGGTAGAGGAACACAAACTACAAAAGGTGTTAAAAAGAAACAAGAAAAAGAAGTTAAAAGTGTATTAAATTGTAATTTAAAATCTGAAATATTACTTGTTACTGATAAAGGTCGAGTATTTAAAATTAATGGTTATGATTTACAAGGAAAACACACACATATTTCTAATGTAATTAATATTCCTGACAATGAAAATATTGTTGGTATGAAAAAAATATCTGAAGATAGTGTTGAAGTTGTATTTGTTACTAAAAATGGTTTAAGTAGTAGAAATTCTATTACATTATTTAAATCTGCTACAAAAAATAGAGCAATTATTATTAATAAATTATCTGAAGATGACTCTATCATATTCTTTGAATTGATTTCTAAAGATGATGAAATGGTTATAGTTGGTAATGATGGGTTTGGTTTAAGATTTAACTCTCAAGATATTAGAAAAACCAATAAAGCAGGTAAAGGTGTTAAAGTTTATGATATTGAAAAGTATGGAACTATTCAAGGAATTGAAATCAATAGAAAAGATGATAAAAATACTTTAGTTATTGCTTTTGAAAATGGTGGGATAAAAAAACTTTCAGTATCTGAATTAAAAGTTCAAAAAAGAAATAGACGAGGAAACACTGTATATAGAAAAACAGTTGAAGAAGGTCAAGTTGTAGGTATTGTAATATTAAATGAAGAAAAAGAAGACTTAGTTATAAATACTATTAATAGTAATACTGCTATCATTAAAGTTGATGACTTGTCTAATGTTTCAAGAATGGCAACTGGAATTAGAAAAGGTATTGTCATTAAAGATAAAGATAAAGTTATTAATATATCTTCTAAAGATAAAGAAAATGTTGAAATGTTAGTAATAGATGAACCAGATGTTACACAAGAAATTGTAGTTGAAACACAAAAAGACATTATTGATTTAGACTTCTAAATCAATAATATTAATATGTAAAAAAGGGAATCTATTTTTTAGGTTCCTTTTTTATTTTATCTTGAAGAAGTCTATTGAGATATTCTTTTTATTCTTTACTTGTTTTATAAATGTTGAATTATTACATTTATATATATTTTCAGAAAAATAACAATTTTTTGATTTAAAAGACTTTGTACAATTTTCACAATTTTCCAAATCTTTACTATTTGTAATATTTTTACTATCAATTATATTTTTACTATTACTTATATTTTCACTATCAATTATATTTTTACTATTACTTATATTTTTACAGTTACTTATATTTTCAGAGTTATTTATATTTTCAGAGTTATTTATATTTTCACTATCAATTATATTTTTACTATTTTTACAGTCAATTACATTTAAACAATCTATACTTTCAATTGTATTTCTACAATTAAAACAATCATTACAATTATAACAATCCTTATTTGTTTTTATTTCATTTATTAATTTTATTATATTATTTGACTTTCTCTCTCTAATTAAAGTATACTTATTATTGTTATCATCTAATAAATATACCATATTATTATGTTTCACTATTTTGATTTGATTTTTTTTTAATTCACATATAATTATTTGTTTCTCAAACTCATTTATATTTATAAATTCTTTTAATATTTTAATCATCTGGTGATATTTTAACTTCAATACCAAAAAAATCCTCTAACCATAATTCAATACTTCTGTCAAAACCAATAAAAATCATTACATAATTTACACCAAGATAAATTATAAGATATTTAATATATTTAAAATACCCTTTCTCTGTATATATTTTAAATATATAGTGCATCATTAATTTTGCAAAAAATATAGCATAATATAAAGGTTCTGGAGTGTTCTTATTTGTAATAAACACCTCTTGTAGAAATATTGTTGAGGATATAAATAAAATTAATAATGTTAGTTGTGATATGTAATCTGAAAAAAAAACTTCAATAAAAGAATAATCTGTTTTTACTATTTTTTCTTTGTGTTTCTCTATTTCTTTTATATAAAAAAATAAAGATACTAACATTATTAAAAAAAATATATTATTTATAGTGAAACTAAATAGATATACTATTATCTCTGACAACCAATTAAATAAGTTATTTATATAATAATAAAAAATTGGTGTTTGCTCTTTTTGAATCATATTTAGGTATCTTATTAAATTACATTATGTATAGTCAATACTAACACCATCAGCAATACAATTCCCGCACTTTTATTATATAGTTTGTTTGCGGTTATAAATACTAACATTAATGTTACTATTAACGCAGTTAAAATATCAAATAAATTAAGAGCAAAATTTACATTTAAATTATTAATTAATGCACTACCACCTATCACTATAGAAAAATTAGCAACATTAGAACCTATTATTGCCCCTATTGCCATATCTGCTTTATTTTTTAAAGCAGCTTTTATACCTACAACAAGTTCAGGTAAAGAAGTTCCAAAAGCTATTAAAAACATACCTATAACCCATTCACTTAATCCAAAAACTATGGATATGTTTTTTGCACTATCAATAGTATAATCTGCTCCTATTACTACCATTCCAAGACCTAATATAATTAATAAATATGTTTTAATTGTTACTTTTGAAGAATCCAATTCTTCTTCTAAGTCTTCTTCAATTTGATTTGTTTGGAATAAAAACAATATATATGCTACCATTAAAAATAAAAGTAAAAAACCTTCAAATCTTGAAATAACTCCATCCAATCCCATTAATATAAATATAAATATTGGAAATAATGCCCAAGAAGAATCTTTTGCAAATAAATCTCTTTTTGGTTCCATTTTTTTGCTAATTAGGAATACAATCCCTAATACTAATGCAATATTGAAGATTGTACTCCCAATTACATTAGATATGACTATATCTCCCATGCCTTTCATTGAAGCATTCACACTTGTAACCATTTCTGGTAAAGAAGTCCCAAGAGCTATTAATGTTGCTCCTATTATAAATGGTGAAATCTTTTTCTTATTTGCTATTTTTTCACTTTCATCTATTAATAAATCTGCCCCAACAATTAACGAAGTCATTGCAATTATAAATATAAAAAAATCCATTTACTTACCTATTTCTTCTTATTATAATTTTTTTTTTTTTAATATTCATATTCTTCTTTTTTAAATATATCTTTTTTTGATAATTTTGTTCCATCTTTTTTTATGATTTCAGTTTCTTCTGATTTTTGTTCTAATAAATTATAACCACAAATATCACAAATACCTTCAGTAATATTAGTATGATTACATTCTTTACTATTTAATGAATTCTTATGTATTATTATGTTATTAATTTCATTACATATATCTTTTCTCCATAGTTTTGGTAATTTAAAACCAATTATGATTGATATTGTTTGTATTAATATTAATATTGATATTGTTTGTAAAAATAAAAATTTATTTTTATTATGTTCTTCAATATTAATACTTTCTTGTTCTAAACCAAAGAAGAACAAATTGTATACTATTACGCACATTAAAATTATATACACCAAATTTGTTATTACCATTGAACTAAATAAATATTGTTTTTGTTTGTTAATTATTTCTTTTATTTCCATTTTTTTATCCATTTTAATATATATTATAAAATAAAAAAAACAAGTTCTTTTATTTCTTTTTTTTAATAAAAAAAAGGTAACACAAAATGTGTTACCTTTTTGGAATTAATTTTTATGTAAAATTAATTAATTGAACTTTCATTTCTTGAATGTGCAATAATTTTACAGATGTCTACTCCATCTTTATTTGTATATTTATTAGGTGTTAGCATAAAATTTTCTAATGTAACAGTCTTACCTTTTGTTAAATCAACATCATCCATCCAAGCAGTAACATCTAACCACACAGTATCTTCACCTTGTGAAACTGCAATAGAACCACCATTTCCATTAGAACCAAATGTTCTAAAATCATTACCAACATTTCCAGAAACATTGATTTGATTTTGAATCATTCCTTTTTCAAAAACAGTTGGAGCAATTTCTGTTGCTTCTTTTACTACCATAATTAATTTTGAAGAATTATCTTCTAATCTCCAGTCAATATCTGTAAATGTTAAATGTGGTGATTTATCATCTACTTTATCAAATTGTGGAACAGTGTTTTCTTTTACTTCATCATTTTCAAATTCAATATCTGTATAAATAACTTCATTTACCCAAGACCCATCTTCTTGTTTAACACCCTTCCCTTGTAGTGATAGAGAAAATTCTCCGTCTTTTTCATTAATATAACCTGCAAAAATATTTGCCATTTTGTATCCTTTTTTTTTTCTCTCTTTATTTTCTAAAGATTAGTCTTAATTATAACTAATTACACTTAAATATAACTTAATCTTGTTTTTATTTCAATCTTTTAGACTTTTCTTTTTGTTTTTTTGTTAAAATAAAAGAAAAAATGATATATAAAGAGGTTTTGTGAAGTCAAAAAAGTTATTAAATAATATTAGTAATTTCAACATTCAAGGTGATAATTTTGGTTGGGGTAGAAAAAAATCTGGTGTGAAAGCCTCTCAATATAAAAAATATACTTTACTTGAGGATGGTTTTATCCGTTCCGTTGGTCTAGGTGTAGAAGGTTATGATTCTTTTTCTATTGTAAAAGACAATAAAGGTATTTTTTATGATGCAACAACCACTTCACAGTTAGAATATATTATAAATAATATGGAAGTTCATTATAAAGAACCTTTAGTTACTGATGCATACTTATATGGTTCAAATGATAAAATAACTTTAAATATTAAAAACAAAAATAAAACATTTGATTTTCATTTGCATAGTATTTTTTCTAATGAAAATGTAGAGAAACAATATTACAATATTTTTAATAACAAAATATCAAAATATAATTCAACTAATACCTTTAATAATTCTTATTTAAATAATACTTTTTGTTTATACACTTGTGAATTAAAAAATGGTTCACATAGATTAAATCAAATCAAAAAAAATTTTTTGAATAAAAACATTGAAACAAAAAATATTATTGATTTATATTTTTTAAAAGATTTTGATAATTTATCAGACAAAAATAAACATTTAAAATATATCTGTAATTTATTTAATGATTACTTGATTAAGAAAAGTTATGTAGAAAATGGTGTGAACATATCTCCTATTTTTGTAAAAATGTTAAGGAATTTTATTAGAAACTCACAAGAATATTTTACAAAATTAGAAAAAATATATTTTAACCATATATCTTCTTGTTTAAAATATAGTCCAAACTCTTCTACCAGTTTATTTTTAACCATTATTGAAAATATTGAAAAACAAGGTTCCAAAGTTGAAAAAAAACAACTTGAAAACTATTTCAAAAAAAGTATTAAATTATTAGAAGAATATGATTTTGATTCTTTATTCAATCAAATATTAGAAAAAATAAAAATAAATCAAGTTTTAATAATATCACAAACAAAAGGTGATTTATCTTTAGAATATGGTTATGGTAATAAATTCACTACTCAAGATATGATTTCTGATGCTATACTAGAAAATCCTTACTCTAATATATATTTAAAAATACACCCAGATGTTTTAAGTGGTAAAAAAGAATCAGATATAGATATTGACAATATCCCAAAAGAAATAACTTTAATAACTGAAGATATCAACCCTATACAATTATTGTCCCAAATGGATATTGTTTATACCAAGACTTCTGGAATGGGACTTGAAGCTTTACTTATGGGGATTGAAGTAAAATGTTATGGTGTCCCATTTTATGCAAGTTGGGGACTAACTCATGACAAATATAGAAGTAATAGTTTTTTATTAAGAAGACATAGAAAAAATGTTACAACAAAAGACTTATTTGTGGCATTTTATTTAATTTATTCTGAATATTGTATTCCATATAAAAAACAGAAATCTTCAGATCTTAAAAAATATTATTCTAATCATATAATGTTTTTTAATGAAGAAAAAATATATAAAGATAAATTAAAAGAAACTTTTAGTGAATTATGTGAAGATAGTACATTACATTTTTATGATTTTGATAAATACATAGGTATAAAAGAAGTTGTACCTTACATTATAAAATATAGAGAAATAGAAGAAAAAAAAGAACATAGAGTATTTCTTTTTGGTTTTTCTTTTTGGAAACAAAAATATATTAAATACTTTTTAACAAATTACAAAGAAGATAATATTATTTTTATAAATCCGATTCTTTCTTCTTATGAAAAATTGATTAAAAGTAATAATATTACTATTAATGATAATATTTTATTCTGGGGACATTCTTCAAAATATTCTAATATTAAAAAAACTTTAATAGCAAAATTTGAAAAAGAAAATACACCAATTAATACTATTAATGTTTTCTTAGATAATAATTTTACTTATGTTGAAGATGGTTTTATTCGTTCTGTTGGTTTAGGTTCTGATTTAACACAACCTTTTTCTTTGATTTTTGATAAAAAAGGTATGTATTTTGACCCATTTCAAGACAGTGATTTAGAAAAAATAATAATTAAAAATGTTTATGAACGTATTTCAAATAATACTCATATAGATATTGATTTATTTAATATTTGGAAAAAAAATAAAATAACAAAATATAATTCTTCGCTTAAATGTGAGAAAGAATATTCTTTTGATACAGACAAGGACATTGTTTTAATTATTGGTCAAGTTGAAGATGATTATTCTATTAAGACTGGTGGTTTAGGAATGACAAATACAGAATTAATTAGAAATGTAAAAAAAGATTACCCTAATTCTTATTTAATATACAAACCACATCCTGATGTTACCTCTGGAAATAGAATAGGTATTGTTGAGAATATTGTTATTGAACAATATATAGATGAAACTATCATTGGTGGAAATATTCATGAATTAATTAACAAAGTTAATAAATTATGTACAATTACTTCATTGACAGGATTTGAAGGATTAATGATTAATGAGTCTCTAGAAGTTATATGTTATGGAATACCTTTCTATTCTGGTTGGGGATTAACTATAGATAAGTTTGTTCATAAAGAAATTAAGAATAAAAGAGGTGGTAAAAATTTTGATATAAATGAACTTGGTGTTGGTATATCTTTTAGAAGTACTTCTTTTAATATATCCAATGAAATAACTAGAATGGATATATTTAAATCTCTTTTAATTGATTACCCTAGATATATAAGTATTAAAGATAATAAATATTGTGAAATGAACGTCTTAGTAGATAATATAATTGAAGAAAGTAATAAAAATAATTACCCATTATTAAAAATAATAATGAACACAAGAAATATCATTTCAAGAAAAATACAATTTTATATAAAATCTATTAAAAATATTATTAAGGAATTAAAATGAATAAACAAGAAGAACTTAATAAAATAATGAAAAAACAATTAAAATTAATTTGTAAAGACAATATAAGAAATAAAAATATTTTATTATTTCAAGGACCTATGGGTAATTTTTTTAATAAACTAGAAAAAATATTAGAAAATAACAATAATATTACTCGTTTAGGTTTAAATTATGGTGATGAATGGTTTGTTGAAAAAAAAAGTATTACTAAACTATTTGGTTTATTACCTAATAACTTAGTTAATACTGAAAATAGTATAGATAATACAATTGAAACAAGTAATATAAATGAAGTAGAAGATTCTAATATAATCAAAAATCAAATCAACAAAAAAAATAATTATAAAGGATACAAGGGAACACAAGAAGGATGGAAAAAATTTATTAAAATTTTTTTAATTAGTAAAAAAATAGACACTATTTTTCTTATGGGTGATTGTAGGTATTACCAATCTATTTTAATAAAAATAGCTCAAAAAAACAATATTGCTGTTTTTGTTTTTGAAGAAGGATATTTTAGACCATCTTATATTACATTGGAACAAACAGGAGTTAATAATTATTCTACTATCCCACGAAAAAAATCTTTTTTTATAAATTATAAGGATAATGAAAAAATTAATCAAATACTTATTAGTAACACTTTTCGAAATCTAGCTTTTGAATCAAGTATTTATTTTATTTTAAGTTTTTTAGGTCAATATAAATATCCCAACTATGTTCATCATAGAAATTTTAACCCCTTTAGTGAATTTTATTATGGTGTTAAAAATTTATATAGAAAAACTATAAAACATTTTAGTGAAAAAAAACTTTATTCTAATTTAACATTTTTATATAAAAAAAAATATTTTTTTATACCATTACAAACACACAATGATTTTCAAGTAGTTACACACTCAAAATATAATTCCATTGAGGATTTTATTAATGAAATATTACTTACTTTTAGTAAAGTTAACAATGAAGATATTATATTGGTATTTAAACACCACCCAATTGATAGGGGACGTAAAAATTATACTAAACATATAATGAAAATGAAGAAAAAATATGGACTAAAAAATAAAATTGAAATATGTTTTGATATAAAATTATCAAGATTATTAAAAAATGCTAAAGGTACAATAGTTATTAATAGTACTGTTGGTATGGAATCCTTAAAATATAATACACCTACTATATGTTTAGGAAAATCATTATATGATTTAGAAGGACTAACTAATCAAGGAAATTTAAAAAGTTTTTTTGAAACACCTGGTGAAGTCAACCAAATACTATTTAAAAAATTCCAAAATTATCTAATTAAAAATACACAAATCAATGGAAGTTTTTATTAATTTGTTTATTGCCAATTGATATTATTTTTTTCCATTGATTGATTGATTTCGACTATTCTTTCTTCACATAACACTTTATATTTATTTGTTATTGATTTTTCTTCTACACATAAAACATAATATATTCTTGAAGAATTACCCATTTTCATACTAAAATATTTTTCTGCTAATTTATAGTATAATTTTTGTCTTCCACTTGGTTTTAATTTCATTAATAACTTCTTTCTTCTTTCTATATTTAAAAGTACTTGTAATATTTGATATTCATACATTGAATCTTCTTTCAATATTTCTATAAACTCATAATCTATTTCAGGTCTGTATGTATATATTTCTTCTATATTTGATTTATTAATTAACCTTAATAAAATATCTTTTCTAGCAAAATCAATTTGATTCTGCTTTAATTTATTATATCCCTTCCATAATATATCTATATATATCCCATTATTTTTAATTGTTTGATTTTTACTTTCATTTAAAATGTCTTCTTTTATATCTTTGAATTTATTTAATTTAAATAATAAATCATAATACAATGCCTTAACGTTTTCTTCTTCTTCTTTTTTCAACTCTTTTTCTTTTGTTTCTTTTATATAGTGTAATGCACTAGTGTATTTTTTTTTATCTATTAATAACATTGAATATATATATTTATTTATATTTATATTCATGTTTTTTAATACTATCTTTTCTATTACTTTTTTATATTTTTTATATTGTTTTTCTTTCATTATTTTTTTTGTTACTTTTAGTTTTTTATCATATTCTAACTTATTAAAATTATTTTCTAATATTTTATATTTGTCAAAGAACTTTATAACATTTTCACTATTAACATTTTCTTCTGTAATAAATTTATCTATATATATTCTTAAAACTTCTTCAATCAAATTGCCTTTTTCTAAACCATACCTATTTAATATTTTTGAATTAAGTAAAATAACTTTTTTTAGATTTTCATTGATATATTCCATATCATTACTTTTAATTTTTTTAAACTTTTTTATTATATTTATAGTTTCTTTTATTGATTCTTTTTTTATTGTTTTATATTTTTCTTCTAATGTTTTGAAGTTTATTCTATTAATTAAATAATTTGTAACATCATAATCTAACTTTCTTTGTTTATACACTTTATCTTCTAAAAAATATTGTAACAATGCTAATAATTTTTTATTCGCTTCATTCCATTTTTTTCCTTTTAATAATATATCTATATTTTTAGACATTGCAACAGTAACTACTTCTTCAGGATAACCTATTTGGTTATTATATATTTCATTGTAAAAATCTTCAAAGTAACTTTGTTGTTCTTTTGTTAATTTACTTTGGTCAATTTCTATAAATTCTTTTATTAATTCTATAGATTCTTTTTCTTTTGTTTCTTTTATTGAATTTTGAATATTTTTAATAATCTTTTTAATATTTGAAGTTTTTCCAAGTTTAATATTTATATCTAATAGATTTATTAATAAAAATAATTTCATTTGTGGATGTTTTTTTTGTAATTCTTTTATTATTATTTTTTTTACTTTTCTTTTATTTCCTTCTTTTATTAATAAATTAATTTTTTCTTTCTTTGCTTGTAGTAATACTTCTTTACCTTCAAAGTTATTTTTAATAATATTAAAATAATGTTCTGCCTTAGAATATCCTAGTCTTTTATAACTTATTTTCATAAGTTCAAAATATAAAAGACCTAATGTTTCTTCTTTTAACCAATTCTTCTTTAATGCTTTCTCATAAAACTTTTGGATTTGTTTTAATGATTTATTTTCTTTTATATATTGACCGTACAACAATAATATATCATTTTTCAAATCTAAATTTGTAGTAGTTTTTATTTTATTATTATAATAAAATACAATCTCTTTATCTATTACTGGTTGTTGTTTCTTTATTAAACTTAATTCTAATTCATTACTGTTATCATTTAATTCACCTTGATAAATATCAAGATTTAAATTAACATCAAGGTCTTCTATTCTTAATTCTTTTTTTAATTCTAATAATTCATCTTTTTCCTCTGCAACAATATTCATAGGAAATAATAGAGTAGTCACTATCAAACTATATATAGTTTTTTTTATCAAATTAAATCACCAACCATTCTTATTTTATCTTTTAATATGGATTGGGCATTACCATTGTCCGTATTAAAGAAAAAAGAACCTCTACTAAGATTGTTATCTATTAATATTTTTATTGTTGAAACACTACTATATAAAGACTTAATGTAATTCTCTAATTCTACTTTCAAACCTTCATCTGCTTTAGAGATATATATTGTAACTTCCATTATTCTTTCAAACTCTTTTTCCATTGTCTTCAAAGTGTTTTTTATTATCTTTTCAGAGTTTTCCTCTACTTCTTTTTCTATTACTTTCTCTATTAATTTTAGAGTAAACTTTCTTAAATCTTCAAACATATATTCTATTTCTTCTTTTTGTTTTTTATTATTTTGAATTATTTGTTTTAAATTCTCTATTATTCCATTTTGTAGATTCTTATTCTCACTATTAACTTCTTCTAAAACTTCTGTTATTTCTTTTTTTAATATAGTTATTTCAGAACTTATATCTTGTTTTATTTTATTATTACTTTTTTGTAAATTTAATTCAAGATTATTAAAGTTAGTTTTACTTTCTCCTATTGCATCTTTTGTTTCAACAATTCCAGTTTTTAATGAATTAATTCCAACTCTCAAACCTTCTCCAAGTTGAGATAATTTTTTTGATATTTTTGAATCATCAAATTGAATGTTCTGTTGTTGTGGAGTTTGATTTGTTTGAACATGTGAATTTTGTGTTGTTGGATTTTCACTTGTTTTTTGTTTCAGAGCTTCTGCTTTACCCTTTTGAGTTGCACCTTTTTTTGACATTAAATGTTCAGACATATCAGTATATTCATACTTTTGAACATTTTCTTTTGGTATTTTTTCTATGTGTGGATTCGTAGTTCCTGATTTTCTACTAACAAGCATGTTTTCATCAATTTCATGTAATGCTAATTCTTCAGGATTAAATGAATGTGAAACTTCTTCCACTGGTGTTTCTTCTACTGGTGTTTCTTCTACTGGTTTTTCTTCCACTGGTGTTTCTTCTACTGGTGTTTCTTCTACTGGTGTTTCTTCTACTGGTGTTTCCACAATTGGTGTTGTAGAAGAATCCTCATTAATCAATGCATCTAAATCATCTTCATCTGCTAATGAATCGGCAGGAGTTTCCTTTTGACTATTTTCAGCATTAATCAATGCATCTAAATCAAAATCTTCTTCATCTGCCATTCTCTATCCTTACTCTTGTTCTTTTAAAGTTATATTTTTTTCTACTTCTTTATGATTTTCTACTTTTGTTACAACTTCTCTTTCACTGTCGGTTAATCCTTGACCTTCTTTCATTGTTTGTTCTAAAATAGATATCATTTCCATGAATCTTTCTTGTTCAGCTCCAGTTATATCATCAAAATTAGAGATATCAGGAATATCTGACATTACAGAATCTATAATTAAATCTAATTTCTTATTTATTCCTTGTTTTGAATAACCATTTAACGTTTTAGTCTCTTCTAATTGTTTTACGAAATCACTAAAAAATTGCATTTTTTGTATTAATTCACTTTGTTTCATTTTTGAAATCCTTTGTATTTATTTTTTTTATACCTATTATTTTACCATTTTTTTTAAAAGAAAAAATCCATTTACCTTCTCTATTTAAGAAAACTCTTTTATCACTTGATTCTAATCTATCTTTTTTTATTACTTCTTTTTTTATTTTCTTATCATATTGTGTATCTACAGTTTCCCATTTATATTCAATTTCATCATCTTTTTTTAAAAAATGTTCAATAGAACAAATAATTTTAATACCTTGTTTTTTACAATTTATTAAGTCATTTTTCATATTGTCTATTTCTTTTAAACTTTTATTTGGGGTTTCTATTACTTTTTTAAATATTATATTTAAATTGTTTTTTTCTTTTTCATCAATTATTAACTTTATTTCTTTTGTTTCTTCTTTTTTATTATCAAAATTCATATATAGATAAAGACTTATTACTATACTAGAAAAACCTAGTACTATTTTTCCATTTATCATTTTACACCTTTTTACTCTATAATTAATTATAAAAAAAATAAAAATGAGTTTCTATATTTTTTTTGTAGTTTATATAATAATCTTTTTTACTTTTATACTTTTAAAACAACTTTTAAAGGAAATCTTTTGTTAAAAAAAATTTATTTGATTTTTTTCTTTTATACTAATGCTATTTCAAGTAATCAAATAGAACTAGAAAAAATATTTCATTTTCAATATATTATAGATAATTTTTATATTGAAGAAACTAAAACTACATTAGATGATACATTTAATAGTATATTAAAAAAAATGGATCCACATTCTTCATTTCTTTCAAAAGAATCTTTTATTCAATTTAAAAAACAAATAAATGGAGATTTTGTTGGAATAGGTTTGATTTCAACTTATAAGGATGATAATTTAAAAGTAATTTCACCTATATATAATTCACCTGCATATCAAGCAGGAATAAAACCTAATGATACTATAGTTAGCATAAACAACATTGACATTACAGGGAAAGACATACTCTTTATTGAAAAAATAACCAAAGGTAAAGCAAATACTAACATTACATTGACTATTAACCGTATGGGAGAAATATTTGATAAAGTAATAACAAGAAAAAAAATAAATATTAACCCTATTTCATTTGAAAAAATAACAATAAATAATAAGAAAATACTTTTTATTAAAATACATACATTCAATAATCAAACTTTCCGTGAATTTGAAAAAATAACTTCTAATAATGAATTTGATGGAATAATATTAGATTTAAGAAATAACCCTGGAGGTTTATTAACAGAACCTTTAAAAATATCTAATCTTTTTATACCTAAAGGTAAAGTATTACTATTTGAAAAATCAAAAAAAGAAATTAAACAACATATATCACAAAATGATATAGTCTACAAAGATAAACCTATAGTTACAATTGTTAATCAAGGAAGTGCAAGTGCAAGTGAAATACTTGCAGGTATTTTACAAGATTACAATAAAAGTATAATAATAGGTGAAAAAACTTTTGGTAAGGGTAGTGTTCAACAATTAATTCCAATAAATGTTAGAGGTGAAATCCTTGGAGCTGTTAAATTAACTACTTCAAGATATTATCTACCAAGTTTAAAAACAATTCAAAATGAAGGAATTATACCAAATATTTATATATCCAATGAGAATATATTAAAAGAAAATCAAGGAGAATCAAAATTAGAAAATAGTTTAAAATCAAAAAAACTAATTATAGATACTAAAAAAATTGAATCAATATTACCTCCACAAATTGATAATAATATTAATTTTGAGTTTAAAGACCCAAATATTATCAACCTAGATAAAGATTTACAATTTAAAACTTCATTATCAATAATTAAAAGTTTATTATTTAAATAAACTTTTTTCAAAAAAACATATTATTGTTTATTTTTACCTATATAATATTAATAAAATTATATAGGTAAAGTAATAATGATAGATTATTCTAAACTCGATAGAACACAAAAAAAGAACTTTATTCAAAATTTTGTAAATAAAATGTTGACTATGGATGATTATGATGCATATAAATTTTGTAAAAAATATTTAGTATTTTTAGAAAACAATGTAAATCAAAACCCTGAATTAAAAAAATACATTTCAGCTAGTAAAAAATTTATAGAAACTTATGAAAATGAAATTGGAGAATAAATATGAAATCTATACTTGGTAATAAAAATATTAAAAGTTTAAATATTGATTTTAATGGTGAAGTTATTAAAAATGAATTGTTTGAAACATTTTTAGACACCTACAAACACAATATCAATTATATTACAGATATAATACAGTATTCTGATTTTGAATATATACAATCATTTTTAGAAAAACAAAAAATATATTCCAACCAACATACATTATTATTAAATGATGATGAAATTGTTTTTTATTTAATTATAGATAAAGATGAATCAAATCAATATTATTTAATTAACTTTCTTATTTTAGAATCACCTTTAAATGAATTAATCAGTGCTTTTTTAAATGATGAATTTTTTGATAATGACTTAGCTTTATCTCTTACAACCTCAAATAATATAGTGGATGGAAAAGAACTATCTGGAAAAATTACAACTCCAAAAAATGTAATAGAAGAACAAAAAAAATTAACAACAACTAAAGATAATTCACAAAAAAAATTTAAGTAAGTCTTACTTCCTCTTATTTTTAGTATAATATAATTAAGAGAAAAAAATTCACAGTAGAAAATAAACAAAACCATTCTCTTTGTTTTTTTTTCTCTCTCCTTTAAAAAAATAAATCTTTTTAAATCCAAATTGTTAAAAAAGTTTTATAATTGTAACAATGTTATTAAGGAAAAAAATGTATAATATTAAAAATCTTGATAAAATCATATCTTTAAATAACAATTCCTTTAGATTAATCAAAACTTCAATTATTTGTTCTCCTATACAAACTAAAAAAATTGATAAATTGCTTTCTGAAGGCTTTAAAATATATAAATACACATTAGATACTAATAATAAAATCATAGAAATACTATTAAAGTAATATCTTCAACTTTTTGATAAAGTATTTTGTTTTTATGATTATAGTTTATATAATAATCACATTAATATAAAATATCACTTAAAAATATATATAATCATTTAAAAGTATTTTTTACCCAACATACTTCATTAGTATGCCCTTTTTTTAAATATTGATTCACATTGTTTTTTTTCGAAAGTAATATTAACAATTTTTTATTTTATTTTTTACTTATAATTCCATTTTCTTCATTTTGTTATAAGCAATATTATCGACTATTCTTTTTTTTTTATTTCCTCTTTCTAACCATTTTATATTTAAATTAAAATAATTTGATATTGACTTTTCATAAATAATCTTTTTTTTTTATTTGTTCTACATATAATATTGCAAGTAGGAATTATTTTAAAACTTCATAGTTTGTTGTTTTAACACTTGCTTTTGATTGTTTGGAATAATATCTTCCGATTGTATATTAATATTATTATTTTTTAAATCACTTATCTTAACTGTCGAGTATGCACTTTCATGTATATCCATATTAAATTTTCCATAACTTTGTTTTGCCTTATCATTGACCATAATTAAATTAGAACTATTATTTTTAAAAAATAATTTTAATTTTTTTGCATCTAATGGAACAAATGATTGATTACTTGAAATATTAAATATTTTAGTAAATAAATAATCCATTTTTATTTGTTGTTTTTCTTCTTCAGTTTCTTCACTATTATTTTTATTTACTTCTTTAAAATAATTTACTATTTCTTTTGTTTCACTTAATTCATTTAATTCATTTTTCATTTTTTCAATTTTTTGTTCTTTTGTTAATGATTTTATCTCCACATTAAAGAATTTTTCTAATAGAAAACTTATCTTTTCTTCCAAAGAAGGTTGTATAGAAATATCTTGTAATTGTTTTGATTTACTATTAGTACTATCATAATGATACAATAATATTGCTTCATCAGGTAATTGTAAAACTTTCCCTTCTTTTTTTATTTCAATATCATTATCTGATAAATTTATTCTTTTTCTATATTCTGGAACATTATTACCATTTCTTTTTGATACATTACCATTTTTATCTTTAAAGAAAAATGCACTAATTACATCAACAGGTAGATTATTCCATTTTTCTACATTTGGCAAGTTATTATTAGTAATTTCTTGAATCTCTAATTGTCTTGTATTAAGACCATCAGATATCTCACCATCTAATGCAGTTAATGTATCTGTATTTAATTTATTATAATTAATATCATTTTTTGTTCTTTGTGATATTATATATGTAAAAAAATCACCAACTATTTTTTCTTTACTAGTAAAATCTGTGTATGAATGATTATTCACTTTTACTTTCCTCAATTCTTTCTTTTGCAGTTTCAAATATTTCTTTATCCAATTCACATCCAATTGTTTTTCTTCCAAGTTTATTTGCTGCTATCACAGTTTGCCCAGAACCCATAAAAGGGTCAAAAACTATGTCACCTTCATTTGAAGATTTTTTAATTAAGAATGATAATAAATCTAATGGTTTTTGATGGTCATGTACCATGTCTTTTTTTGTAATTTTTGAATATTCTAAGATATCATTATGTCTTGTTCTTCCATCTTCTAATTTTTTTAATTTAAATGGTTTTACTTTTTTTGTTGTTCTTTTGATTGCATATAAAATTATTTCATGTTTTGGAGCATATGAATACAATAAATCACCAGTACCATGATTATTTTTTACCCAAATTAATGAATTTTTAATAATAAAATTATGGTTTTCAAATTCTATTCCTTGTTTCATTAAAGCATCAAATCTACCAAACCAATAAATATGGTGTCCATCTTTTAACACTCTATAACATTCCTTAATTACTTGACTTAAAAAACCAACATTATCCTTTCCATCATTTAAGATACCATCTTCTGTTTTAATCTTCCCATTTTTTCCTCTTCTATTATTATTGTAATCTATACCATAAGGTGGATCCGTAACTATTAAATCCACACTATTATCTTCCATTGCTTTTAACTTTTTTAAACAATCTTCATTAAAAATTGATATACTCATTTTAATTTCCTTTTTTTAGTATTAAAGCAATATTACTCTAATAGTTTATTTTATAAATATTATAATAAAATAACTTAATTTAAGTTTAAATAGTTTGATTTTTGATATTTATATTAAAAAAAAAGTCTACCATATTTAAATGATAGACTTTTTAAGAAAAAATTATTATTGTTTTATTAGAAACTATATTTTAAGTTTAAAGCAACTTTATCAGATGTGTGATTATAATCAACTTTTGAACTTAATTCTTCTGTTAAATTACCCTCAGCTACAAATGTATTGATTGAATCAAAACCATTTAAATATACATGATTTGCAGTTAATTTAACACCATAAACTTCAGTTGAAACTGCTGCAAGAACTTTATCTGTATCTAAAGCAGTAGCATCTGCTTCCCATACTCCAAATCCTACTGCTGTAGACATATCATTTAAATCTAAAGAAGAAGCAATGAAACCTTTGTTATATGCTAACGTTGTCTTAAATTGTCCTATTTCAGTTGAAGCAGCAACGGTAAAAGAACCATCATTATTTGCATCAGCAGTTTTAGTAAATCTACTACTAACATTTACATCTTCAATTTTAGTTGAAGCAGCAATTGTTTTAATTGCTTCACTATAAGCATAATCTCTATCTGAATACAACATTGCTGCAGAAAGTTCTACTTCATTGATTTTTGTATTCATACCAATGTAATCTAAATCAAATTGTTTGTTATCTGGTATATTATTGTTTTTGAAATGAGCAGCAGTTACATTTACACCAGCAATGTTAGTAGATACAACTACACCATCACCTTTAATATTTTCACCATTTGAAAATTCTGTACCGATTCCCATTTGACCAACCATTGCAACTGTATTTGGAATACCACTATAAGTTACATATGCTTCTTCAAGTGAAGTACCTTTTTCTGTATTTACATTTTCATATTCAGATTCATTTATACTTCTAACATTAAATGTAGTTTTAATATCATTAGTAAGTTCTACTGATAAACCTATATTTGCCTCTATTTCATTGATTGTTGTTGCACCAAATTTATAACTTCTAGTATCTATTTCTCCTGAAATAACACTACTAGCTTGTACGCTTGAAACCATCCCAGCAAAACAAATTGCTGTAAATAATTGTTTTTTATTCATTTTTTGTCCTTTTATTTATTAAGATGCAATAAAAAGATATACCCATAAAAGTCGAAGGTTTTTTTTATTACATAATAAAAGTATAATAAAAAAAAAGACCTTTATACAAACTACGACAAAAATTAATTAGATTCTAATTCTTTAAATTTTTTTATTGAATTACTCATATATGTGTCTGATAGTTCTGATAACGCAATCATTAGGATTTTCGCTGCTGATTTGGTAGATTTTGTGATTGCCATTTTATACTGTCTTTTTCTTGTGTCTGAAAAAATAAATTGTTCAATATAATCTGTATCTTCAATTCTTTCACACAATTTATTTATAAAACTCTCCATATTTATTGCTAAATCATCTTTATCTTGAACACTATATTTTTTAATGTAATATTCCATATTTACATATCTAATTAATTTTAGAATTTGTTTATATTCTTTGTTATTTATAATAATATCGTTTTTTTGTTCTGAATAAATAACTGAAGCAATCAATGTATCACGTAATTCTTCTACTTTCTTAATTTTACTTTTAAGATAAATGTCAATAAATAAAGATAAAATCTCTGGATCATTAATCTCAAATTTCTTTAACATAGAAAATAATTTTTCTTTATCAAATGGTGATACTTTGCTTAATGTTAATAAATCTATTGTATCTGAAAACAAATAAGCTAATTCATCTGCAATGTCCATTATAGAACATTCAAATGTTCTATTTCTTTTTTTAGGATTATCTCCATTTTGAAATGTAATAATATCATTTAATGGTTCTATATATTTATTATATTGTGGTTCATACAAACCTTTCCCTTTATCGTCATCTTTTATTAACATTGGATATTTTATTGTTGATACTATTGTTAATTCTGATATTTGTTTTAAATCTTTTTCTATTAAAACTAAATTATTTGCATTTGCTTCAAAATGAATATTAAAGTGTTTAAAGAAAACTTTATTAAACATTCTTTCAGTTAAATGTCCTAAAGGTGGAATACCTAAATCATGTATAAAAGATATATTTTCTACTACACCTCTATTAATAGTATAATTTATATAATCATTTTTGATTATTTGTATGTTTTTTGCTATTTCATGTGCAATAGTTGAAACCTCTAAACTGTGTGTTAATCTTGTTCTCACTTGTGCATTTCTTGAACTTGTAGGTATTACTTGTGTTTTATCTGCAAGTCTTCTAAATGGTTTTGATGAAATTATTATTCTCTTTTCTTTATCTGTATTTAACATGTCTTTTCCTTTTTATTATCTTATAACATTTAAAATAAAATTAATCATTAAAAATGTAAATATTAGTTCATTTAAATATAACAAAAATATATTTTTATTTTTATTAAAATCCTCTTTTAGTATTTTATGTATTTCACTTCTTTCTCCACCAAATATCATTGAATTAATCATACTGGTTACCTTGTTGTCAATAAATTGATTATAATTAAGGTTTGAACTTACCTTTAACATTTTAAAATTTAATAAATCCATTACAGCAAATACAAGTAATAATATATCAATTCTTCCATTAAAATAATACACTGCAAAAAATAAAAATAAAAATTTTAAGTTGTGTATTATCCAAGTAAAAGTATATTTTGTATAGAATAAATATTCTATATATGATTTTTCTCCAACAGTGTTAGGTTTTAATTTGTTTAATATTAATAAATACCATATAAATGGTATTATTGATAATGTTATTAATATATTAATCAATTTTATTTACCTTTTTATTATAAAATAATTATAATTGAAAAAATATCATTATCATTATATTTATTTTTATTTTTATTTAATAAGTATATCTTATTGTGAGTTCTTTCAATGGTCTTTTTGTCTTTTTTATTAACTTTTCTCCAAGAAATTCTACTTCATTTTCATAATGTGAAAAAATAGTTTCAGTATGAGGTATATATATATTTTTACATTTTCTAATTGTTCTTTCTTCATATATTACATTTTCTTCATTTTGTCCTACTGCATTAGCACCAATTACTGCACCAAATAATTGTCCCAAAACTTCTGGTTCTGATTCTATTCTAACATTTACTGTTTCTTCCCAACACTCTCTTTGTTTTTTTCTTATAGTCACTTCATTCATTATTTTTTTTGATTTTATAACTTTCACTTTTATTGTCTTTGATTTAATATGTTCTATTTCCTCATAATAAGACGCATTTAATATTGATGAAACACTTACCGAAATTGTCAAGATTGTTAATAAAATATTTTTCATTTTCTTTCCTTTTATATATATATTATATATAAAACTAACTTAAAAAAAGATTAATAAAGTAATTTTATAAATATGTTAACCATATTTATAAAATGTTATTTAAAAAAGATTGAACTTTTTAAACAGTGCTTTTGGTTCTTCTTCGTCTATTATTTTTACCTCTACCTCTACTTTACTTTCCATAAAAAATTTTAATTTTTTTATCAAGTCATTTTTTATGAAATATTCTTCAGTTTTCTGATTTTTTTGTTGTGTGTTAACCATCACCTTAATCTTTTTTTCTGTTTCCTGAATTTTTAAAGCATTAGCAACATTTTCTTCTTTATATTTCTTTAACTTTTTCTTTAATTCTTTTATTTTTTGTACATTAATTAAATCTTTGTTTTTTAGTTCTTTTATTTGTGTTTCTAATATTTTGATTCTTTCATTTGCAACATTTAATTTATCTTTTGATTCTTTTATTTCAATTAAATATTTTTTCTTTTCTTTTAGTATTAATTGAGTTTTAGTTAAAGAACTATTACTTCTTTTATTTATTTCCTCTAACATTTTATTTTTTTTGTTTAATTGCTTTTCATAACCTTTTTTTATTTCAAATATTACTTTTTTTTGTTCTTTTTTTATTTCCTTCAACCATTCTTTTTTAATTTCTTTTAATCTAAATATCTCTACTTGATATTTTTCATTTATTCTATTTTTTCTATTTATCACTCTTTTTATTTCTTTATTTTTAATACTTCTTATTTGACCCAATTCTTCTTTATATTTATTTAGTATAATTAGATTTTTTGAATTATATTCTTTTTCTTTTTTTACGATTTCTTTTAATTTTTTGATTTCTTTTTTATATATCTCTTCTTTTTTTTCTGCATATTTTTTGATTTTTGATATTTTATTTGTTAATTGTTTATCTTGTTCTTTTGATTCTTTTATTAGATTTTTAATTTTTTCTTCCATTTCTTTTATTATTCTTTTTTCTTCATTTAATTTATTCTTTGAACTTATCTCATCTTCTTTACTTACTTTTAATTCTTTTTTTATCTTTCCTATTTCATTTGTTCTTATCTCTATTTTATTTTGTAAGTACAAACCACCACCAAGTAACACCAAAATAATTACATATGGTATTTTTTCTTTAAGATTTTCCATTTTTACCCTTATTTTATATATACAAATTATAAATAAAAAAAATTATATGGTTTTTTTTAAAACATTATTTTATTTTTCTATTTTATCTTTAAAATATAAAACTTCTTGACCAATAGATTTTGTTAAGTAATGTATATTATCCATTTTATATTCATTTAGACTTATTACAAACTTTTTAATTGAAGCTTTGAAGTTTAATAATAATTGTATTACATCTTTTCTATCTTTTACTTCTCTTTTTCTTTCATTATATCTTAAATCTATTATTATATTTTGTAAGGTAGTTAATATTATTATTAACCCAGTAAATTCACCCCACCTTGAAAGAAAATCTATTAAATCTGTTAGTGTATGTATTACATCTTTATATATTACAAGTTGTTTTTGTGGTTTTACTTTCATTCTACTTATTAATTCTGTATATGATAATGGTATATGTTTTTGATTTATATAATTTGTTATTTCAAAATTAAATATATACCTATTACACTCTGTGAAAAAACTTCTTTTTTCATCATTTTCCATTGCAAAGAAAATTAAGTTTAATAATGTAATGTAATTATATGGATATTTTAAAACACCTCTAAATCTTCTATCTTCTAATATATGTGTACCTTTAAACTTTGTACCTGTAATTTCAAATATCTGTATTTTTTTAAAATTAAAGTTTTCATAAATAGAATAAAATTCTCTAGAATTTATTTTTTCTAATGGAATACATTCATTATCATATAAAAGAAAATCAAAATTTAACATATTTGTTTTTACATCTTTTAGGATTTTAACCCCTTCATAATATTCCAATATTCTTAAATCAAGTTGATTTACTTTTATAATTTCCTCTAAATCTTCTTTGATCCTTTTTCTTTTTTCTTCTTTATTTATTAATATTACTATTGTTTTCACTTTAGTAACTCTTTTATTAATTCAAATGTATCAAAAGGTTTATTAAATATTTTTTCTAATTTTAATATATAATCTTCATACTTCTCTCTTAGAATATTTTCAGAATATAAAGTCCTACCATATATCTTTATATTTGGGTATTTTTTCTTTAATTCTTTTAAATCAATTGATTTTAATGTTTTAGTCTCTATATTAATTATTATTACTTCTACTTTTTTATTATTTGCTTCATTTAAGAAGACATCTAAAAAAAATAATTCCAAGTAATTTTGATATTTTTTATTATCATTGTTGTAATCTATATACAATATATTTATATTGTATTTCTTACATATCAATAATTCTAAATCTTCACAATTATTCATATAATACTTCTAAAAGAAAAACTCATCTTCTTCTTCACTATATTCTATATCTTTATTTAAAACTTTATTTTCTAATACTTCTATTGTGCTTTGATAAGAGTCAGTAAGATAATTAAAGTGTTCTGTATTACCTTCTATTATTATATTTATAATAAACCTAGATAAATCTTCTTTTAATAGGTTACACATAGTTAAATCTATATCTTCTACTTCTTCCAACACTTCTATTTTTTCCAATACTAAAACATAGTTCTTTAACACTTCTCCCATGTTTTTAAGTTCTTTATTTTGTAAAAAAATCATACTAATCTGATTAATATTATATTTGTATTCTTCTATTGCAGAAATAGTATATTTATTTATTGTATTTAACATAAGTAAATCAAGGTTTTTTTCAAATTCTTGTATTTTTGGTAATTCTTTTAAAAAATCACTTTGATTTTGTTGTAATTTATTTAAAAAACTATTTTGTTTGATTTTTATTTCTATTACCTTTTTAAAATAATCTGAAAAATCATGTTTAATATCACCTACATTTTCTATAATGTCTCTTTTTTCACTTTCTTGTACATATATTTTTTTTTCAACTTCCTCTATTGATTCTTTTATTTTTTCTATTAATTTACTTTCATCACCTTCTTCCATATGTATATTTATATTCTTTTGATTTAAATTATTAAATTCTATTGGTGTTTTTTGTTTGGTTAATATCAATAATACAACTTGTTTATATGTTTTTTGAATGTAATTAAAAAAATCTACAAAATCTTTTGTATCAGTCTCCCTTATTATAATTAAATTATTTTCTTCTATTTTATCAAATTTTTTATATTCTATACTTTGTTTTATTTCACAACCTTCTATTAAAAAATCATATTTCTTACTACCATATAAATATATATGTTTCATATTATTTCCTTTTAGATTTTAAATATTTTTTCTAAAATATTAGTTATTTTTTTATCATCAAATGGTTTAACTAACCAAGCATTCATACCTGCTTCTTTTGCTTTGTTCTTTTGTTCAGTAGAACTTTCAGTTGTTAATGCTACTATAGGATTTTTAAAACCACTATCTCTTAATTTTCTTGTTACTTCATATCCACTTATTTCTGGCATATTAATATCAGTGATTAACAAATCAACAACTAACCCTTCTTTATAATCTTTTAAAAAATCAAGAGGATTTGAATAGTAAATACCTTCCACCAATCCTTGTTTAACTTTTTCACTTATTGATTCTTCTGCCATAAACAATATTGTTTGACTATCATCTAAAAAAACTATTTTTTTCATTTTTTGTCCTTTCTAGTTATTATAAGTATTTATAATAGTTTTTATTTTTTTACAATTTTTTCATATTAGACTATATAAAAAAACTTGTATATCTATTTTTATATAATTATAATTCTATTAACAATACATTATATATAAAAGGATTAATATGTTAAAAGCATTATGGACAGGTGAATCCGGATTACGTTCACACAATACAGGTTTAAGCGTAGTTTCAAATAACATTGCAAATATCAATACAAATGGATTTAAATATTCAACAGTTACTTTTCAGGATTTAATGTCTGAAACACAAAGGGTTGGTGCTTCTGCTGATTCTTCACTTGGTGGTGCAAATGCACAACAAATTGGTTTAGGTGTTAAAGTTGGTGGTATTGACAAGGTTTATACCCAAGGTTCTTTATCACAAACAGATAGAAGTTTAGATTTAGCTTTACAAGGTAAGGGGTTCTTTATGACTTCTGTTGATGATGGGGATAGTTACAACTATACAAGAGATGGTGGTTTCCATCTTGATAGTTCTGGAAATCTTGTTACATCTGCTGGTTATAAAGTTCAAGGATGGCCAGCAAAAAAAGAATCAGGTTATATAATTAATGAAAATGAAAGAGCTGAAAATATTACTATTGAACCTGGTCTAGTTTTAGACGCAAATCCTACTTCGGATATTGATATTAAAGCCAATCTAAATGCTGCATCTACAGTTACAAGTATGACTCCTTCTCATGGAGCTTTAAATGTAGATAAAGATATGACTGAATTTTATAATATAAAAGGTGAAAAATTAACTAGATCACCTGGTGATAAAATTGAAATTTCATTTAATGACCCTGTCAAATACAGCCCATTAACATTGGTTTATGATCCAAACTCAGATACAAAAATTACAACTCTGAGAGATATGATTGATCAAATAAATACTCACATTGAAGATTTAACTGGTGTAACAAACAACCAAATATTTATAGATTCAAATGGTAGAATTAATGACCCTAATGGTTTATTAGGAAAAGTAGAAGGTAAAGCTGGAGATAATGTTGATACTTGGGTTGGATTATTCCATAAACCAGGTGGGGTTTTTTCTAATCCTGGTGAACCTATGAAAACTGAACAATATAAGTTTATTCATTCAACTGATTTTAATGAAGTATTTACTGAAAATGGTGAAAAAGTTGATTTACAAGATAATCAAGGTATTCAAGTAAATATTGAAGGTCTTGGTGAAAAAAGAAACTTTGTCTATATTGCAAAAGATGCTGAGTCTTGTTCAAGTGGTAATATGTCTTTTCAAGACCCACAGGATATTAAAATTGTAACTAAAGACCAAATGTTAACTCAAGGTTTTCATTGGTTAAACAATTCTGCTGGTGAAAAAGCTTCTTTTAATGTTGGTGATAAGGTTCAAATTGTTTTAGCTCAAGGAGAATATTTAGGAAACCTTCCTAAAAATATAGATGGTGATGGTGTTATGACTGTTGAATATGGTGTTGACTTTACTACTTTAAATGATTTAATGTGTGCTATTACTGAAAAAAGTTCTGATAGTTCTACACATAGAATTGAATGGGATGATGTTGGTGGAAATGGTAGATTTAAAGTTATCAATGAAACTAAAACAGGTGCCCCTGACCCAACACAATGGATTAAAAACTTAGAAGTATTTCAGGATTATTCTACAAAACAAACAGAATTTGATATAAGTACTGTTGCAAGAAATCATACACTTGGTGAAGTTAGAAATATAGAAATGAATGGTATTGAAGTTGATTTAGTATCTGAAGTTGGTAAAAATAGTACTTCACCACAAATATTAACAAATGAAAATGTTGTAACTGCTATTAACAATGGTACAAACCTACATGGAATGAGTGCTGAATTAAATGGAACAGGTGGTATTACTGTTACTGGTGATTTACTTTCTATTAATCAAGAAAAAGGTGGTAGTACTTTACTTACTGATAATATGATTAATATACCTAATCAAAATTTTAAAAATGTTTTAAATAAAGAAAATAAAAATGCTTTAGGTGAATATGATTTTATTGATCAAACTTTAGACCTTTCAGTAGGTTCTTTAAATACTGCTGTAGGTGAAATAAATACAAGTTTCTCTTTTAATAATGATAATAGTGCTGCTGATGTAGTTAATGATGTTAACACTAGAGGTGCTGAAGTAGGTAGGGTTTATGATATTTTAAAAGGTTTAGCCGATATCCCTACTTCACTTACCTCTAATACATATTCTGAAAACATTAAAGCAAATAATACTTATTATTTTACTTCTACTCAAGATATGTTAAATCTTTATCAAAAATCAATGAATGAAACTTCTGATATTCATATCAATGCAAAAGGTGCAGATATAAAAGGTGAATTATCATTCAATGATGGAAAATTAGAACTTAATAACACTGGAAGTACAACATTTAACATTACTGTTGAAGGTTACCCAGATGAAGTAACTGAAAATAAAAATTTTACTGATATTATGAATGGTTTTAATGGATTTTCTGTTCCAGGGAATGCTTCAAGAACAAAAGATATAAACTTAGCTTCACATGTTGTAACAACACAAGTATTTGATAATTATGGTCAAGCTTATAATTTAGATATTAGATTTGAAAAATCAGATAGTGGTGAAACAGATGGAAAATTAAAATGGAATTGGTATGCTTCTGTTGAAGAACCTGCTACAATAACTTCTGTTGCAAATGGTGATATTGTATTTAATGGTAATGGTGCTTATAATTCACAATCACTTAAAACAATAACTTTTACACCTAATAGTGGAAAAAACAATATACCTGTTAATGTGAATCTTAATTTTGGTAATCCAGGGGAATTTGAAAATATAGTATCTCAAAATGGTGTTTCTGCAACTAAATCAGTTGAACAAAATGGATATAAAAAAGGTGAGTTAGAAGATATAAATATTAATAGTATGGGTGTTATTAACGGTATCTTTAGTAATGGTAAAACAGAACAACTAGCAAAACTTGCTGTTGCCATGTTTGCAAATGAAGAAGGTTTAGAATCTATAGGTTCCAATACACTAAAACACTCTGCAAATAGTGGAGAACCTATTATTACTTCTGCCTCTAATCGTGGTGCAGGTTTAGTACAAAGTAATGCTATAGAACGTTCTAATGTTGACTTATCTAAAGAACTTGTTAATCTTATTGTACAACAAAGAGGTCTACAAGCAAACTCTAAAACTTTATCAACTGCTGATTCAATTCTTGAAACTATTTTAAATATTAAAAGATAATTTTAATATTTACTAAGTGTTGTTGAAACTTCTTTTATTTTAGGAGTTTCAACAAAAACATTAAGGATTAAACTTACTTACCTTTTTTTATTATTTATATACTTCAAATAGTGTTCTAACACCAAAACCTGTAGCTCCAATTGGATTTGTTCCAAATGGTTTTTCTACAAACGTTGGACCAGCTATATCTAAATGAATATACTTTTTAATATTCTTTTTTTGAATTGATGACATTAAATATAGACCTGCCTTTTGACAACCTTGATTAGGAGTTCCTGTATTTGATATATCTGCCACTTCATCATTTATTCCATTTAACATAAACTTATGTAGTCTTGCTTCACAAAAAACTTCATCCTCAATCTTACCTTTTTCATAAAATGGTTCAAATAATTTTTCATTTTTAGATACCATTCCTGCTGCTTCATTACCAAATTGATAAACTGCTGCCCCTGTTAATGTTGCAATTGAAAAGATTTCATCAAAATCTGGGTTTTCTTCCTGTGCAAGTGTAAGACTATCATGAATTACAACTCTACCTTCTGCATCTGTGTTTTTAATATGAGCTGTAACACCATTTTTTTGTACTACTACATCATCAGGTCTATATGAATCTTGATTAATCATATTTTCAGCAAATGCAAGATATAAAACCACTTTATTATCACCACTTCTTTTTGCAAGGATATCAGCAAAACCATAAAGTGCAATAGCCCCACCTTTGTCACACTTCATATTTGTCATACTTCCAGAAGGTTTAATAGATAAACCACCTGAATCATAAGTAAGTCCTTTCCCTACACCTAAAATTACTTTATTTTTACTTCTATTAAAGTTTTTTGGTTCAAAAGTTATCTTAACAACCTTTGCTTCAAACTTTGAAGCTCTATTTACAGTTAAATGTCCATTCATATTTAGTTTTTCTAATTTTTCTTGATTATATACTTCTACTTTAATCTCTTTATTGAACTTAAATTTCTTTACAATATCTTCTGATATTGTTTCAGAATTTGCTTCTTCTGGAGTTGTGTTAACCCACCTTCTTGCTAAATTTTGTGCTGATACTTTTTGTTTTGCTTCTTTTATTATTTCTAATAACTCATTTCTTTGAATTATAAAGTTTTTATTATCCAAGAATCTTTGTGATACTAAAAAATTGATATCCGTTATTGAAGTTTTTACTGTTTTATATTTTTCAAATTTAAAATCTGCTAAAAATATTCCTTCAAAAAATTGTTTACTATTAATATCCACAACTCTTTCTAATCTAACATTTTTACATTTTGGAAAATTCTTTCTAATTTCTTTTATCATTTTAAAACCAAGGTCTCGCCAATCTTCAGCTTCCTTAACTCCTTTAGAACCGACTATAATTTCATTATTATTATGTCTTAAAAAAGTATTTTTTTCAAATTTAAATCCAGACATTTTAATATTTTCAACATAATCGTTTGTCTCTTTATTTTCTTTTTCAATACTTTTTATTAAATCTTTCTTATTACTATGTAACCTAACTCTAACCATTTTATATTTATTAGTTTCATCTTTTTTTAAACCTACAAAATATTCGCTTGCATTTTCAACACCGTTCCCATTTACCATATTATATTTATCTGTAAACATTATATTTGATTCTGTTTTTCTTTCTAATTTTATATTAATCATTTCAATCCTTTTAAATATTTATTTATAATACCAAAATATTACTTAAAAAAGGATAAATATATTTAAAATTATTATATAATCTATATAAAAAAGGTATTTTTTGATTTATATTTATATTATTTGTATTTTTTTGATTCTTTGGTATTCTGCTGATACCATGGATTTAACTGAAGACTACACTTATATTTCATCATTTACTTTTTTAATTACAAGTAGTATTGTCTTTTGGAAATATTTAGTTCATATTAATGATTTTATCACAACTCTTATAATTATATATTTTTATATTTTTACTGCTATAGAAATCAATAAGAATAAAGTTTTTAAAATATCTCCAAAGTTAGAATATTAGATTTCTTTTTAATAAACACTATTAAACTTTTAATTGTAAAATATACTACTAGTCTTTATCAGTTAAAGTTAACAAAGCATATAAATCCATAATTCTAATAGGAGCATCAATAAATCTTTCTTTATCCTCTGTTAGATAGATACCATTATTAGTTGTATCCTCTATAAAAACTAACTTTTCATAATCAGTGAGTACTTTATTAAACAATATATCTATTTTTATATTTAATATATACTTGTTTTGTTGTAACCCTTGTAATAATTCATAATATTGTTTTTCTATTACATCATTTCCATAATTATCTCTACCCTTCAACCTTGTACCAAATGGTTCATTAAAAATAGTAACATTTTGTTCTACATCTTTATCTTGACCAGATACAAATGTTACATTTATCTCTTCAATGTTTTTATTTTTTGTCAAATATGAAATATATTTCACTGATATATCTTCTACATATCTTGAATAAAAAATTGTATTATTTGTTTGTTTTTCTATTTCTTTCCTTTTTTCTAAAAAATAAACTTCTTTATTATTTTCTGTTACTTCCATTTCTTTGTTTAGTAAATAATTTATTAGTTTATCTAATTCTTTTTTATTTCCTTTTGATAATAATATTATTTCTTTTTCAACATTTTTATCTAATTTTGATAATAACTTGATCGGTTGGATTAAATTTAGTATAGTTTTTATATACGCGTCTTTATTTATTCTTATCATTTGTTCTTTTTCAAATCTATCTATTTGATTAAGATGTACTATATCACCATTCTTGAAAGTCATTGTAAATTCACCAAAAAAACTATTATTAAAATCTTTCATTTTTTTAATTGTTTCATTAAATATCGTTTTTGTATTTAATATTTTTCTTTCTTTTGAAATTTTTGAAAATATTTCTTGTTTTATTTGTTCTATCATTTTTTTCCTTTTCTATAATGAATCAAGTAGAGTCTCTTCTTCCGCATTCTCATCTATTTTTTTTGTATGAATCTTAATTTTAATCCCTATATCTTTTATTTTTTTTGGTTCTTCTATTATTGATACTATTTTAATTTTTTCCTTATTTATTTGTTTCTCTTTTTCTAATTCTTTTTTTATTTCCATCAATCTAAATGCTGATAATAAATTATTTGTTGTTGGGTGTATATATCTTTTTCTTTTTATTTCCCCTTTTGTTTTTGCAATAACTTCTATATTTACTTTATCTAAATCAAAATCTTGGATTTGTATCATGAGTCTATTAATAAAAAGTATTGCTGCTTTATCTTTGAATTTATATTCTTTATTTTTAAATAAATAATTCAATGGCAATTCAATTTCCACTTTATCTTTTCCTACTTTTAAAACTGCTTTTTTGTCTGATAAATTTTCATCTTCTATTGCCTCTATATTATTTTTATTTCTTCTATTTAATTCTTCTATACTTTCTGTAATCATTTCCATACTATGTTGAAAATCCTGTGCAGATTGTTCCATTGGTGTTGTTGTCATTGTTTGTTCTGCTTTTTTAATACTAGTAGATGTATTATTATTCATAACACCTAAACTATATCTCATATGAGCTAAATATTCTATAATCTTTTTTTGATCAATAACAGACATTGATAAAATCAAAACAAAGAAAACTAGTAAAAGAGACATTAAATCTGCAAATTGTGCTAACCAACCTGGCAAACATTCAGGACATTCAGGACATTTATTTTTTTTACCCATTTTTATTTACCTTTTTAGAAAAAAACATTTGTTTCATTTTATACTGGCCCTATTCCTAAAATAACATCAAAGAATTGATTAGAAGTACTACCTTTTTCTTTTATTTGTATTAATGCAGTTTTTTGCATTGTAATATGTTTAAATCTTTTCGCGTCTATCTTTAATGCTTTTGCTGAAGGGTCATGGAAAGTTTCATCAATCCCTAAACAAATTTTACAAACAACATTAGATAAGATATCTTCTCCAAAATGATTAAATGCTTGAGAAGCAAAAATTATTGCAAGACCATATTTTCTCGCCTCTTTTAATATAGTATTAATTGGATTCCTAGGATCATCATTTACAAAAATATGAGCCTCATCCATTACTATTATTTCTCTAATTCTTTCTTCTGAATCTCGTAATGCTCCTAAAGATTTATAGTATAAAAACTTCTCTTCTAAAAGTGTATAAACAAAATATCTTTGTTCATCACCACTTAATGATTTTATATCATAATTTTGAATTCTTGTAGATTCTTTAAAATCAGGATGTTTATTTTTAAATATCCCTGATTGTTCCATATTTCTTAATCTAATTAATGTTGAAGATATAACTTCTGCATTTTCATATCTTAACATTTCATCTACTTCTCTACCAGATACTATTGAACTCATATATTTTGAAAATAATTCTTTTGCTTTTTGTTCTGTTTTTTCTATATCATCTTCTATTTTTACTACTTCGTCATCATCCATTGCTTTACCTTTTTTCTTCACCAATAATTGTAATTTCTTTTTTTGTTTATTCATTAGTTCTAAAAGATTTACAACTTCTTCTGTTGTTCCAAATTTCATTTGTTTCATTTTATATGTCAAAAACATAATTAAATCTTCTAATGTTGGATACCTCTTTGGAAATCTTGGATTTTTTCTTTTATCAATATTTATATCCCAAGTATCTGGATCTTTTTTTAAGAATCCATTCGCTGCTGCTAAATCTTCTATTGCATTTTGAACAACTTGCTCTTGTTGAACACCTAACTTTGCTGCAGAGTTAATTATTGATTTAAATGATTCAACTCTTTTCCGCACTCCACCAAAATCTTTATCACCACTAATTACCAATGGATTAAGACCATAAGGTGAAGTTTCTGAAAATGCAACTTTTTCCATTCCATCTATTTCAATATCCCCATGTACATCTAATATAGATACTTTGGAGTTTTTTGCTTCTAGTTGAATAACTTTTAATATTTCCCTTATAGAATATGTCTTACCTGAACCTGAACCACCTACAATTAACATGTGTCCATTAATTACTTTTTCAGTATCCCATACAATAGGTTCTGAATTGAACTTTGTTTTTCCCATATATACTTTCATTAGAAACCTTATTTTTCATATATTATAATATTTTTTTTTTGTTTCTTTTAAAAAATTGGATTACCATATTGTTGGATTCTCACCTACTACTTTAAAAGAAGGTTTTTCAAAAAAAGATGTACCTTTTTTTATTGATACATTAAAAGGTTTATTAATAATAACAGGTTTATTTAATTTTCCTTTTATTTCTATTTTAGTTGAAAAAGAACCATTTTTGTCTGTAAATAAATAATTGATTACTGGTATTTTATTTAATATAGACGAATATATTTTTAAGAAACTAACTGAAACATTTCCTCTTATCTCTCCTGTATTGTAATCTATAAATAAATCACCTTTAAAATTATTTATTTTATTTTTTGTTTTAAAACTTTTAATATTAAATATATTAAAATCTTCTGAAATATTTAAATCTAATGAACCCTTTTGAATTAAATATCCACCATTATTTACATCTGATACTAACCCAGGAATAGAAGGTATTATTAATAATGGATTTATTAACATAGGTGTTACATTTAATATCTTACCTATGTTTTCTATCACTGGTGAATTTTGTAATATCACATCTTTTAGATTTAGGTAACCTTCATATTCTTTTTCATTTTTTCTTTTTTCTAAATGAAAACTAGTTTGTCCATTAAAAAATTTATTTGTTTTTAATATTTTATTTAATATGTCAGAACTAATATGCTCACTTCTTATTACTTCATTACCATCTTTTTTTTCCATTATTATTTCTGAATCGTTTTTTACTAATGTAATTTTTGGGAATAAATAATTAGTTAATTCTATTCTATCAAATAATATATTTCTATCTTTATATTTTATATTACTATTTTTTAGTAATATTTTGTGAATATACTTTTTCTCTTTCCCCCCTTGTCCATTATCTTCTTCTTTTTGTTTTAATATTTTATTGATTTCATTAAGATTTAATACAAGGTTTTCCCCTTCTATACTTGTACCTTCTTTTTTTATTTTTATTTTTATTTTTTCATTTTCTTTTTTTGAAAATATTTCAAATTTTAATAAATTATTTACAATATTACTATCATTAATACTTATATTAAATTTATTATTTAAATCTATATTTACTTTATAATCTATTAATTTTATTTTTTTCTTTAATAAATCCACTTTTAATCTTATAGTTTTATTTTCTACATTTAAATATTTTTTTATTTGTTGATTTCCTTCTAATATTTTGATATCTCCTGTAATGATACCTGAATTAATTAGATGTTTAAAATTATACTTTGTTTTATTTTTATTTATATTTACACTTCCTTGTGATTTTATTTTCATTTTAGTTAAATCTAAAACAACATTTTTATTACTAAAGTATATTTTATTATTTTCTATATTACAATTAGCTCTTATTTTATCAAATACTATATTTTTATCTTCTGTAAAGAAAATCATATCAATATTTTCACAAGAGACTTTTTCATTCAAATAGTTTTTGAAATTAAAACTTATTTTTCCTGTTTGACTTTTTTCTTTTTGGTTAATAGTGTCTTGAATATTAAAATTGATTTTTGTTTTTTTATCTGTACCCTTAACTTTTACTTTTATTTCTTTTGAACTATATTCAATATCCATTTCATTTATATATATATCATGATTAAGAATAACTATGTCACTTTTTTCTATTTTATATTTTATATTGTATATACTTTTTCTTTCATCATAAAAAAGAAACATATTAAATAATAATTTTGATTTATTTGTTTTTTGAATATAATTTTTAATATTAATATATTTACTAAATATATTGTTTAATTTTTCATCAAATATTTCATTTAAATTAAACTTAATATCCAAACCTTCTTTTTTAAATATCATTTTCCCATCTTTTACTTGTTTTCCATCAATATAAGTATCGTCACTAAATATAATTTCTGGATTCTCTTTATTTAAAAATGTTGCTGAATTTGAAATTATAGGTTGTATTTTATTATTAAAAATATATTTAATTTTTTCTAATTTCAAAATTAAAGATAAATCTTTTGATAGGTATTTTAAAAGTTGTTTATTTGTGATATTTGTTTCTAATGATATATTATTGTCTTCTATAATATATTCTTTTACTTTTACTTTAAAAAAAGTAAAATTATATTTTATTGTTAAATCTTTTATTTTTTTATTTTTATTTTCTACATTTAATAATTGTATTGTCAATATATTATTTTTATTTAAAAATAGTTTCAAATTATTTATTTTAAAACTTTGTAGTTTCAAATTATTTAAACTTATTCCTTCTAACAATAATAAGTAAATACTAAATATTATACTTGTCATTATAATAAGTTTTTTTATCATATTTTCTACCTATTTTTTTTTCTTTAGGTCATTATTACTTCCAAATTCATTAATTTTAATGAATTTTATATAAAATATTATTACTATTATTCCAGTTATTATTACTGGTAAATATTTGACTAACGTTTCCATTTTTCCTTTCTCTCTTCTTCTTCCCATAACTTTATTTTATCTGTTAATTCTTCTAACTTTGTTCTAGATATTCTTTTTTGTTTAATCTTAAATGAGTTTTTAATTATTGCTTCATTTCTAAACTGTTTTAAAGAGTCTATAAATAATTTGTAATCTTCATAATATTCATCTTTATTTACTTCTTCTCCATCTTCTTCCAACATCATAATATAATAAGCATAATCAATTATACTTAAATTATCTATATTATTATTTTTTATTAAATCTAAAAATTCCTTATTTGCATAATAATACATTGGTTCTTCTAAATCATCTAATGGAAAAACTACCTCTACTTGAAAATAACCTTTTTGTAACTCATCTGCAATATAATTATCATCCTCTATAGGTATCATATTACCACCTATAACTTCATATATTAAAATTGAATCAATTTTTAAGAATGTCCTTTTTTCCATTGTAACCCTTATAACTATTATCGTTATTATAATAATAGTTATAAATTAATTGTTATTTTTTTATAGGTTATAATAAAAAAAAAGTTTCTATTTATTTTATTCTCTTCCTAACGGAGAATCATTCTTGACCTTAATGTCCAAGTTTGTCCTATTTAAAAATTAAAAATTGCTTCTTTTTGTTTTCATTTGTTGAGTAGCTAATTTTCTCATATCCTCAGTTGTATCTGATTCATCCATGATTTCAAACCCTAATACTGTTTCTACACAATCTTCTAAAGTTACAACACCTTCTGTTTGGTCATAACTATCTGTAATTATTATCATATGTGTTTTTGATTTAATAAAATATTTTATTGCCTTTGAAATAGTAATATTTTCATTTAATTTGTAAACTTCTGTCATAATATCTTCTAATTTTAATTCTCTTCCATCAATTACTTCCCTTAACAACGTTTTAGTTAACACTACTCCTACTACACTATCTATGTTTTCATTATATATAGGTATTCTTGAAAATTTATCTATATCTTGGTTTTTAACTGCTTCTTTTAATGTTAAATCTTTATTTAATGCAAACACAACACTTCTTGGAGTTAATATTTCTTTTAACCTTTTTTCTTTCAGTAATAATGTATTTTCAATAATATCTGATTCCATATCATTTATTTCTCCATCTTCTTCACTAAGTAATGTTGAATGTATTATTTCTTCTCTTGTAATATTTTTTTCAGTATTATTAAAATTTTTTGTTATTTGTTTTGTTATTATTTTTAAAAAACCTATTAAATATATTGCTATATTTGTTAATTGTTTCCAATATAATGCTCCTATAGTTTTTGGTATTATTTCTGCAAAGAATAATATTAAAAAAGTTAAACAAATTGATATATAAAAAACTATATCTCCTTGCCCTGGAAAAACTTTTTGTGCTTGTATTCCTACAAAAGTTGCACCTAATGTATTTGCAAATGTATTTACAATTAATATTGAAGAAATAGAATTGTCTAAATCTGTTTTAATTTTATACCTTGTTCTCTATTATTTGTTTCAAATACAGATATAAATGCGGGTGATATTGATAATAATATTACAAATATAAGTGATTTAGGTAGTGGAATTAATTTCAAGAAAAAAGGATTAAAAGAACTAATAAATCTAATTATCAATAATAAAGTAGATACAGTGTATTTAACTAATAAAGATAGATTGTTAAGATTTGGAACTGAATTAATTATTAGTATTTCTGAAGAATTTAATACTAAGATTAAATTTATTTATGAAAAAGAGGAAACTTTTGAAGAAAGGTTATCAAAAGATATATTAGAAAATATTACAAAAAAATGTATTGAAGAAGGATTTTACTCTATTTCTATAGAAAAGTTAACCTTTGATAATAATAAATATAAATATAGAAGTAAAAAACTTAATAGATTGTTAATGAAGTTTCCATTTGAAATGTTTGCGTCATTGATAAAAAGTAAAACTACCCGAAAAGGTTTAAAACTAAAAGAGGTAAATCCAAAATATACTTCATTTATATGATTATTAAAATATTCTTATAGAAATGATATAACTTCAAATCATAATAGAAAATCAAAAGATTATTCTGCTTCATTAACTATAAGCAGACGTGGATTAGGATTTAAAGAAAGAAATATCATTTGTGTAAGGCTATTAGAAAATTGTCAAAAAATAGTTAAATCTTACAATGTAGATGCACTGCTAAATCAATCAGCGAAATTTTTTAGTACCATTAATCATTGTGACAAATCTAATTGGTCCAAATGGAATAACTTAAAAAAAGAAGAATATAATATTCTTTCTTTAATTAAGTCACTAACTGTGAAGGAAACGAACAAAAACCTATATTTGGTAAGTTTCTGAAATTATTCTTATACAAGGTCATAATTCCTTGTAGTCCATATCTTTTTATGGATAGGTTTGATTACTTTTAATCAACCTTTTAATTATGGTGAATATCAAATATTTACCCTTTTTATTCTTTGGTTTGTTTGTTAATATTTATTTTTTTCTACTTCTTCTATTAAACTATTTGAAATTGTTTCTACTTCTGTAGATATATTGCTTGTTTCCATAGCAAGTTTAGCATTTTCTTGTGTAAATGTATCAAGTTCTGAAATTGCTGAATTAATTTGAGCTATACCTGTTTCTTGTTCTTGTGTTGCTGCTGTTACTTCTGTTACCACTTCTTGTGTATGTTCTATTTTTTCTATTACATTATTAAATGATTCTAATGTTTTATTTGCTTCTCTAGAACCTTGTTCTGCTTTTGCAATTGATTCAGAAACCAACCCCTTAATTTCTTCTGCTGCTTCCGCTGATCTTGCTGCAAGGTTTCTAACTTCTTGTGCAACAACTGCAAACCCTTTACCATGTTCTCCTGCTGTAGCAGCTTCAACTGCTGCATTTAATGATAATATATTTGTTTGGAATGCAATTTCTTCTATTTGTCGTGTTGCTGTATTAATTTTTTGTTGTTGTTCATTGATTTCTTCAACAACTGCTGTAGTTGTTTGAATTAACCCAAGACCATCTTTTGAGAACTTTAAACCTTCTTCTGAAGATTTTAACATTTCTTTTGTTTTTTCACCTGCTGTTACAATATTTCCTGTAATTTCTTCAATTGAAGCTGCAACTTCTTCTAAATTTGCTGCTTGTTGATTTGAAGAATCTTGTAATTGTGTTGCTTTATTAGTTAATTCTGAAGTTTGGTCTTTTAATTTTTCACCTTTTCTTTGTTCTTCTTGTAAATTTATTATTGTTTTTTCACCAACATTATTAACAGAGTTTGCTAATTTTAATAAATCTTTTTCTAGATCTTTTGTATCAACCTTATATCTATAGTCTTGATTTTCATAATTATTTAAAACTACTTTAATTTTTTCAAAATTATTTTTTAAGTTAACTGTCATGTTATTAATTATATTTATTAATCCATTAATAGTATCATCTGTTGCTCTATCTGTAATCTTTTGTTCTAAATCACCTTTTTCTACTCTTTCTAATACTTTAATAATATTTTGAGTAATATTATTGTTTTCTTCTATTATTTTTGAAGTTTTATTTATATTATCATTTATTTCTTTATTCATTTCACCAAATTCGTCATTATTAAGTATTTCAATATTTGAAACTTCATTAGTTTCTTTATTTAAATATTTAAAGAAACCTGTTAGTCCTTCTTTTGTTCCAACAATTGCTCTTGTTATATCATTCATTATTTTAAAACCAATAATTATAAATACAATTAAAGAAATTATCCCAGTAAATATAGTAATAAGGAATACCATATTTAAATTTTTTTCTTTTTGTTCTGATTTTGTTAATAACATTTTTGCTAACTTATCATCTACTTTTTTTAATAAACCTATTTTTTTAGTAATAGTTGCAAACCATACACCTGAATCAACATTAAAACCACCAATTGTATTTGCTTCTAATGCAATTTTTCTCATTTGGTTTACTTTATTTATATATTGTCCTTTAATTGTTTTTTTTGCAAAATTAGCTGTTTTTTCAGAAGCATTAATTGTAAATGCTTTATAGAATGCTTCTTGCTCTGTAATTAATTTAACCCATTTAGACTTCATACCTTTACCAAATTTATTTTTTGCAAATGTATTAGCACCAACTGCTCTTTCTATTCCTGCTCTTTCTTTTGATAATAAGAAGTTTGCATAAGAATTTACATCTGTTGATTTTAATTCTTGTGCAACTACTTCTACTATTTTGATTATTTTTGAATTTCCTTGTGTATAATATTTTAATGCATTACCAACTGGTATTGTTAGTCCATTTACTTGTCTTCTTATATCACTTCTTTGTGATACATGTGATATCATTTTATTTGCTGTTTCTTTTACTTTTTCATTCTTCACTTCTGCTAAAATTGTTTTTAATTTTTTCATTCTATTATCTACTAATTTTCTTTGTCCAATAATTTTAGAATCGAACTTAGTACCTTTAGAACCAATGAACCCTGCTGTCATCCCTCTTTCTTTTTGTGTTTCATGTACAAGTTTTGAAGCTGCAACAACTATTGCATTTAACTCATTTTCAGGTAAATTTTTACCAATAAAATCATCTGTCTTTTTCAATAAACCTATTTTTTTAGTAATAGTTGCAAACCACACTCCTGCATCAATACCAAAACCACCAATTGTTTTTTCACCATTTGCAATATTTCTCATTTTCTGTACTTCTTCTACTGGTTTTCCTTTTAACGTTTCATTAAGTACTTTTAATGTATTAGGATTTGCAACTTTTTTAAATGTTGCTAAATAAGTATTTTGCTCAGATATTAATTTATTAAATTTTTCTTTCATACCTTTACCAAACTTATCTTTAGCAAATGTATTAGCACCAACTGCTCTTTCTATCCCAGCTCTTTCTTTTGATAATAAGAAGTTTGCATATGCAGAAATATCATTAGTTAATTCAACATCTTTACTAATACTTGATAATACTGTAATAGTATCTAAGAATTCTCCATTCATTTTAGTATAGTAACCTAATGCTTTCCCTAGTGGAATATTTAACGCTGATACTTCCTTTCTAATACTTTCTCTTTTTTCTAATTTAGTTATTGCAGATTTTAATACTTTTACATATTTTTCTTGGTAGTTATTTAAATCTATATCTTTTAAATATATTTTTAATTGTTTTGATTTTGTATCTACCAATTCTCTTTGAATAAGTATTTTAGAACCAAACTTAGTACCTTTAGAACCAATGAACCCTGCTGTCATCCCTCTTTCTTTTTGCGTTTCATGTACAAGTGTAGTTACTCTTTTAGATACTTCTACAAGCTTGTTTAAACTATGTATATTAGTTTTTTGTTCATATGCTTCATATGAAATTTTAAACACCGAAACCCCTATTACTATTGTAGGTAACAATAATAGTACTCTTAACTTATTTTTTATTGATAAATTTAACATTTTTTTCCTTTTTTTTTGATTTTATCTTTTATTATTATATATATATTTTTACCTTTTTTTTAAATAATAAATAAAAATATAAATATTTATTATTAGTGACTTTTAAGTAACACTTTATAAAATAAACATTTATACTTAATAAAACAAGTATTTTTTTCTTTTTTTATTATAATATGTATTAAATAAATAATAAGGTTAAAATAAAATGAAACTTTCTCCACATAAAAAATCAAATGAAGCAATGAGAAAAATTGTTAGAAGAATTATATTAATTTGTATGACCATTGATAATGACATTGATATTAATGAAGTGAAAATGTTTAAACAAATTTTAGATATATCAAAATTATCTGAAATCAGTATTCAAGGTTTAATAAAAGAAATAAAATCAGAAGGTGATATTCTAATTTTATTTCGAGAAGAACTATTAAAAATTGTAGATCCAGAACAACAAGAGTTTATAATTAGAATATTAGTTGCCCTCATTAAAGCAGATAATAAAATTAGTAAAGAAGAATTGAACTTATTTAATATATCTCGTAATATTTACACTAACTTAAACTTTAATGATTTACTTTTACAACCTTCAAATATAAGTTCTTTGTTAAACACCATAGAAGATTAAAGAATAGTAATGTTACTAAATATAAAATATCAAGAAACATTTATTACTTTTGATAAATTAATTACTAAAAATGATTTTTTAACTAATTATAGATTAGCAGAAAATATATTAATAGATAAAAATATGCAAGAAAGATTAGAACCACTTGATTTTTATTTAATTGTAAAATTATTAGATCAAAATGGTATTAGTTTCAATAAAAGAAAAAATAAAGAAAATGTTAATATAGATTCTTTTATGTTGGCATTACTTAGTAACAACATAGGTATAATCCTTGGTTTATTAGAATGCAGTGATACTATTTTAACTTTACCAAACAAGGAAAAAATAAAGAATTCCATTGAAATTAGTGAATCTAATGGTGATATAAAGATAGATAATTTATGTGATTATACTGTTTCACCTGATGATAGAGTATTGTTTTTAATTTTAGCTTTTGAAGAAATGACAAGTAAAATGATTAAAAGTCCTTCATTTGATGAGATTATAGATTATTTTATTGCTATTTATAATAAAATAAATAATAATTTAAATAAAAGTGATATTACAAATATAGAAAAGTTTTTAGATTTTTTTGAAGTTTTAGAAGTTTTTAAAGAAGAATATAAAAATATTGATATTCAAAAAAATAAATTAATAAATTAAATAAAGGATACATCTTATGATAGATAAAATAAAATACAAACAAGAGGTAATGGAAAATAGTAAAAATATATATATTAAGTATAATAATACTATAGAAGAAATATTAAATAACCCAAATATTAATTATGAAAATATATTCCTTGATGCATTAGGAGTACCATTTCAAAATGAAAATGGAGATAATTTAAGTTATTCTAGTAATTTTTTATATACTTACTTAGTTTTAAAAAAATTAAAAGAAAGAAACATAAAAATTACTGATTATATATATGATAATCCATTATTTTATATTTTAGGTTATAAATCAAAAGGTTCTCTGTTAGCTTATTTATTATATTATCAAGAAGAATTACAAATTAAAAATAAAAATGAATTTATTTCAAATATAAATAATTTCTTTTATATGAAAAAAATTAACAAAGACATTAAAGAAGTTATGATTAATTCAGGTGGTTTTGCTGAAAGTAAAACAGATAACTATACAGTAAAAGATGTTTTAAATAAAGAATTAGAACCAGAAGAATATTATTCATTAATGTTAAACATCATTATTGAACAAGAAATATCTCTTGTAAACCAACCAGAAGAATATCAAAAAATTGAAGAAGAATTACTTTATTTTTTTAATAGTATTTTTAACTTTAGTATTAAGAAAGATGAAAAAATCTTTCAATTGTTCGTTATGTATTTAAGTGATTCTGTAGAATCACTTCCAATTATTTATGAATTAAAAGAATTAGAACCAAAATTATGGGAAGCAACAATGGAATTAGATATTGAAGATACTATAAATGAATAGTATTACAACCCAAGGAAATATTTTAAATAAATACCATGAACTTATAGATAAAATTGAAGAAGAAATAAGTATCAAAATAGATATTAATCAAAATAATTTAGAAAAATTATTAGTAACAACTGTAGTAGGTAATTTAAAAAAACAAAATCCTAATTCTGAAGAATATCAAAAAGGTTTTAAAAATGAAGTTTTAAAGAATAAGGGGAAAGCAACTTTGATTGACTTTTATACTTCTTTTTTAGTTTCAGGTATCAAAAAACAAGAACTAATATTTATCAATGAAGTTCAAAAAAGAAAAATAAGTCAGAAAAACATTTTATCTATTTGTTTAGAATATCATAATTTACCTGCATTATTAGGTTGTATGTATTCAGGACAATTGGTTGATTTTGATCATATTATCAATAATGAATTAAAAGAATTAGAAGTTTCCATTGATAAAATTAATTATAATTTGAATAATTATAATTGGAAAGATAATGATTTTTTAACAAAATTTTTTAATAACGAAGATACAAGTGATATTGATAAATTAAATTTAATCACAACTATTGCCTCTAGAGAATTTTCTATTCCTTTAAAAGAATTAAGTACTCTAATTTATGGATTTGGGTTATTAGGTTATTATTATAATAATAAAACTGTATCAAAAGTTGAAGAAGATGAATTGGTTTTAGCTATAAGAGAATTGATTTTGGTTATAAGTTCTGAAGATTTTCTTTTACCTTTATTTAGTGAATTAAATACTATGGATCCTTATTTATTTTCAAAAGTAGTAACTATTATCGATTAACTTATTATTAAGTTTAATTTAACTATAATTGTTATTAAATTAATATATAGGAAAAAATAATGGCCAAAAATTATTTATCAGATATTTCTAACAAAGAAAACGAACTTGAGTTAAAAAATAAAGTTTCTCGTGATATTGAAAAAATCAAAGATCTCAGATTAGAGGTTGGTTATTTAATACAAGAATACATTCATACTAAAAACTATACTAAAACTAAAGTATTTGAAATACTATCTGAAGATAAAACAATTAAAAGTTCACAACTAAAATCAATGATAGATGAATCTTATTTCCATAAAAAATATCAACCTGCTATTAAATTAGAAAAATTTGAAATTAACAAACTTAACCATTATTTCAATAAAAATAGTATTACTCAAGAACAAAGAAAAGAAATATTATTAAATGAATCTTCCATTTATGATGTTTTTGATAAAATCCAAAATCAAGAAGATAAGAAAGAAAAAAGAATAAAACATTCATTTGAATTTGATGAAGAAGCAGAACAATTGTTAAAAAATGGTATTAAAATACTTGAAAAACAATTTGCTAGAAAAGTAACACTTTCAGAATGTTTAATGTTATCTTTAATGGAATTGGTATCAACTTATCCTGAAATCGTTGATTTTAATGAGGAAGACTTAGAATTTTAAGTCTTCTTATTTAGCTAATGTTGCTAATGCAGCTTTATATGTTGAAGAGTATTTTTGAAATGTATTTATAACTGTGTTTGAATGTATATGATTTTTTGACATTTCAATATTTTCTTTATCCAATGACACATTATTTCCAGTATTATCTTGCCATAATGTAGGGTTTTTATCATAATCTAAAAATTTTCTTTGTTGATTTACCTTTATATTCATTATTTTAAAATGTTTTTTATGTGTAGTATAAAGTCTTCTTGATTTTACCTTATTTTCTTCATAATTCATATATTTATCAAAATCATACTTCTTTCTTTTATAACCAACTGTATCTACATTAGATAAATTCTGTTGAATAACTTTTTGTTGATGTTGTAATCCTTGTAAACTTTTATCAAGAACATTATGTATTGAAAGACCTAAAAAATCCATTATGCTTGGTGATCTCCTATGTTTGTATTTGATTTTTTACCCATATCTTGTTGTGTATCTACTACACTTTTTAATTGGTCAAATAATCTTTGTGCTCCTATTAATTTTGTCATTGCTTGTATCCCATTTACATTTGAAGTTTCCAAGTAACCAGTTGAATATAATAATTCACTTCTTTCTTCTGGATCTGGAAGATTTACATAACCATACATATTATCACCTACATTTTTTAAATCTGTATATTTATATTTAAACACACCTATATCTTCTTTTATATTTTCCATAGTTAATAAGTCTGAATCTTTACTTAATACATATTCATCATTGTTTGTTACCACTATTCCATTTTCATTTAATTTAAAACTACCATCCCTTGTTAGATATTTTTCTCCATCTTTATTTTTAACTAAAAAGAAATTATTTTTATTATTAAGTGCAAAATCTAGATCATTATTTGTTTGTTTAAAACTACCTTGAGTTTCATTTTTATATACCTCACTTTCAATAGGTAAACTATTAAATGTATTTAGTATAAATTGTCTTGCTCTTTCACTATTTTTTTCAAATGGTAAGTTTTTTTTTGGATATTGACTAATATTTTCTTCTCTAGTAAATGTATGTGTATTTGATAATTTTTCTTTAAAAGATGTTGTATTAATATTTGCTACATTATTTGAAATTAAGTCTATTTTATTTAATTGAGCAATCATACCTGCTACTGACCCATATACTTTCATATAGATTTCCTTTTTTTATTTACATTATAAAAGCAAATCACTCTAAATATCATATATTTTTTTTTTTTTTTTTATATAATGTAAATAAAAAAAGGAAATCTATATGAACATTACAATTACTTGGGGTATAGTATCTATATCCATGTTAGTATCTTTTTATTTATATTCAAGAATGATTTTTTTCAAAACATTATATCAAAAAACAAAAGTAGAAACTTCTTGGTTGAAAAAAATGACAGAAAGTGCAAGTGATACATTAGATATTTATGATTTTGAATTAGAAAAAAATATTCAAAGTGTTTTATTAATGAAAACCAACTTGAATGATTCACATAAACAAATCAAAGAAATTAAAGAAGAAAATAGTAGATTAAGAACAGAATTAAAACAAACTAATAAAAATCTAGATAAGTTAAATCTTAGATTAAGAAACTTAATGTAATTTTGGTTTCTTAATGAAAATTTTATTATCAACTTTATTATTAATCACCATTTCTTTTGCAAAAGTTGATTATTTTGAATATACAACTAATCAAAGTGAAATAGAAATGATAGGTTTAAACTATAACAATTCTGTTATCTTAATAAAAGAACAAAAATATCAAAAAGCAAAATTACAATTAAAAAATATATTCAATATATTACCTATGAACCATGAATTGAAAGAAAATGTTATATTTCAATTAGCTTTTACATATATGAAGACTCAGGATAAAGTTAATGCTATGAAATATTTTCATATGAATAGTAAAGTGAAGTCTGCTAAAAAAAGTTATATTATATTATTATCTAATTGGTATTTATTTCAGTATACAGAAGACATCAGATATTTATATAGAAATAAAGATTTATATGCAATATTTAATAAATATATTACAAAAGAGAAAGATATTTTAGTTCATATCAATGGTGATTTAATAATTGGTGATTATAAAGGTGCTCTTGAAAAATATCATAGAATAGATAAAACAAAACAAAATCCAGAACATTTATTATATCTTAATTTATTAAATGATAATAAAAAAGAAGCCAAAGCAAATATTATACAATTAAGAGAAGAAGGAGTTAAAAATCTACAACTTGAAAAAGATTTAATTAATTATAATTTATTTTTAAATTTACAAGCTCCTGATGCAGTTGTAATAAAAGATGAATATAGATATTTAAAAAGAGTTAAAGTAAAAAAACCAGATTTTACATTAAATTATAAAGTTATTAACCAATTACTAAATAGAGATTTAATTGAAGAAGAAATAAAAAATGACGTTCTTAGTCCATTATTTAAATTAAATTATATATCTAATTATATGAAATATCAATTAGATTTAGATTACGATGAAGAAATAAAATTAGTTAAGACTGAAGCAGAACATACAATTTTAAAAAATAAAATAAAAACACAAAAATGGTTATTTTCAAATTATCATAAAGATAATTATATTGTGTATTATAAATACAAACAAAAAATAACTAATAAATTAAACTTTCAGGAGAGTTATAATTTAGCATTAATGAATATTAAATTAGGTAAATATATAAACTCTTTAAAATATTTAAAGAAATCTTTTTATTTAAAACCACAAAAAGAATTTAGTGCCTTATTTTTATTATTAATTGATAGAATGTTTCCACATGATTACAAAGAAAAATTAAATAGATTAGAAAAAAAATCAATCAATTCAAGATTAATTAATAGTAATAACAATTTTATTAAATATATTTACTACAAACTTATATTATTAAATGATAAACAAGCTAATAAATATAGTAGAAAAATAATGAATGTTGAGCATAAAAAAACTATTAAAATAATTAATAATTTATATTATAGTAAGAATAAAAAAGCTTTAAAAGGTTTAAGGGACTTTGATAAAATCATTTATAGTATTATTAATGAAAATAATCATTATTTAAAAATGAAAATAATTCAAGAATACTTCTTATTAAATAAAAATCCTATTATTCAAGAAGGAGAACCTTTATATTTAACTGATTTAAAAATAAAATTAGCGTATATATCTGGTGTTTTAAAAGATAAAGAAATTGAATATCATGATTTTGATAAACCTTCTATTTTAAGAGGTAATGCTATTATTAAAATATTTAATAAAAAATATTTTGAAGGTAAAGAAATATTAGAAAAATTAATTATTGATTACAACATTTCTGATATTACAACTAATAAAATAATATTGTTTGCTTATAAACAATTAGGAGATCAAAATAAAGTTGAAATAGTTTTAAAGAATAAGAATATCACTAAAGAAATGTTTAAAATATTCATTTTATCAAAAATTAAAAGAAAATTTGAAGAAGGAAAATATGAAGAAATAAAAGAATTAATCTCTTTACCTATTTATCAAAAAAATACTTCTTTAATCATAGATTCAACATTTTTAGTAAATAAATTATTAAATAATAAGAATAAATTAATTAGAGAACGTTATTTACTAAAACAAAAATAATTTTTTTTTTTAAAATTAGATTATTTTTATTTTTATTTTGTTATAATTATTACAGTTTAAAATTACATAAAAGGAAAAAATATGAAAAAATTATTATTAACATTAGGACTTACTGCAAGTTTAAGTCTATTAGGAGCAGGAAACTTAAGTAAAAATACTTTTGAAAATATGCAAATATTCAAAGATATTGGAGCTGAAGTTTCAAATTTTGGTCAAGTAGGTAATACAGGTATGTATATGGTTATGGGTTCTGACAAGAAGAAGAATCCTTTTAAAGTTGTAGTAGATAGTAAAGGTGAATTTTTATTTTTAATTCAATCAGTTATTAATACTAAAACTAAGTCTGAGTTTAAATTACCTATTGATACTTCTATTTTAGAAGGAAAAGAAACATTCACTTATGGTACAGGTAAAGAAGTAATTTATGTATTTACTGACCCTGAATGTCCATACTGTAAGAAATTTGAAAAAGTTTGGCCTACTTTAACTGATAAATATACATTTAAAGTATTTTTATTTAACTTAAGTTTCCATAAAAAAGCAGTTCCAATGTCTAATTACATTATCTCTGGTGGTTCTAAAGAAACAAGAGGTGATAGATTAATTGAAATTGCTAATGGTAATGATACTAATTGGTTAGCATTTAATTCTAAACTTGAAAAAGAAGCAAGAAAAGAATTTGAAACACAATTACAGGATAAAAACTTAAATAAACAATTAAAAAAATCTATAGAAAAAATCATTAAAGAGAAAATTGCAACTGAATTAAAAGAAGCAACTGAATTGATGAAAACTGCAACTGAACTTGGTGGACAACTTGGTGTTCAAGGAACTCCTACAACTATCAAAACAAATGGTGAAACAGTTGTAGATTGGTCTAAATTATAATAGTTATTTATAATTTTTATCATAAAAGGTGGAGTTTTTAAACTTCACCTTTTTTTTATTCTTTTTTTTGTTAAAATAAGAATAAAAGATTAAATATGATTAATGAGTTATCCTTATATTACACAAACTTTTTAATGTTATTATTAGTTATAGTTAGGTTAACTTTAATCTTTTCTATTAGCGGTATATTTAATATATTCTCCTTCCCAAACAATATTAAAATAATTTTTATTTTTTTACTTAGTACAATTGTTTATACACAACAAGATTTAAGTATTTTTACTGAACCTTTTACCTCTGCAAGAATATTGGAAATAGTATTAATGGATTTAATCTCTTCTATTATTATTGGATTTATTTTAAAAGTAGTTATAGAATCTTATAAAATATATGGTGAAGCTTTATCTTATGCAAGTGGTCTATCAATGTCTACTTTTTATGACCCAAGTGGTGGAATCTCACATGTCTATACACCTTTTTTAAAGTTTCTTTTTATTTGTGCTGTATTATTGATTGATGGTCATCATGTATTTATTAAAGGTGTTATTGAAAGTTTCCATTTTCTTCCATTGGGGACAATGTTTAATTATTTTGAAATAAATAGTTTTTGGGAAATTGTTCAAAGTTTTATTTATATCTTTTCTATTATTTTCTTTTCTACTTTACCTTTTATGTTTATTGCTGTTTCAAGTGATTTATTCTTTGCTTTTGCTACAAAAAGTATGCCAGCTTTTAATATATTTGCTATTGGTATTCAAACAAAAATTTTAATTATTATGGTTTTATTCTATTTTTCTTTACCTTTCATTTTTGAATTGTTTATTAATATATTAACTGACTTAAATTGGATATTTAACTAATATACTTCTCTAATATTAAAAAATGTCTTTTAATCTTTATAATATTAATAAAGATTAAGGAATTAATATGTCTGCAGAAGAACAGGTAAGTAATGTTAAACTTGGCGAAAAGGAAATTGACAGTAAGAAATTACTGGAGAAAAAGCAGGATTTAGATAACAAAATTAAACAATTTAAAAAATATAGATTAATAGTTGGTCCATTATTAATTTATTGGGCTTGGAAAATTAATAAATTAAAATTTGAAATTGATAAAGAAAATGAACTTGCTATTGAAGATATAGGTACAGGTAATGATAGTTTAAATTCTGATAAAGCAGATTTAAAAGCATTTAACAATTACTTATTAGCAACGGATTATGAAGGTAGACCTGTTTTTGTTGATAACCTTGATCAACATATGGCATTATTTGGAGCCTCTGGTTCTGGTAAATCTGTTCAGTTATTTAATATACTAAGACAAGCTGTTGGTGCAAAAGGTGACCCTTTAGCAGCTCCACGTGGTGCTGGTTCTATCTTTATTGATGGTAAAGGTGATTTATCTATGTTTGAAGATTTTATCAATTTTGCTAACGCTGGAGGAAGGTTGGATGATGTATTAGTGTTAAACTTTAACCCAGATGCTAAATCTAATTCATTTAACTTATTTGAATCTGTTGAATTAACAGATGCTTCTGCTATTATTGAATCTGCTGTATTTGGTGGTGGTGATGGTGGTAATGACTTCTTTAAAACACAAGCTAAAGGTGTATTAGCAAATGCTTTTGGTATGTTGTCTTACATAAAAGAAGTTAGAGGTGAAGTTATTAACTTAAATACATTAAGAGAAGCTTTAGAATTAAATTCTTATTTAGTTAATCTTGTTCCACCTTCTAAGATTGATCCTGATTTACCCGATGATGATATTTTAAACCACAATGGTTTAGGAGCTTATGCAAGATTTTGGATTCCAAAAGCATATGATTTTAGAGGAACACTTGTATCTGAAGGTATTGTAAAATACGTTGGAACTTATGGTGGAGTAATTGCAATGTCAACCACTGAAGAAAAACCACCTATTCCAGAACAAATGACTGTACAACATGGTTATTCTCAAACACAATTTGGTGATTTATCTTCACTAATAAAAACCTTTCCTAACATATTTGCACCTGCTAAAAATGATATAGATTTTGCAGATGTAATTTTTAATAATAAATTATTGTATTGTATGTTACCTGCTATGAGTTTATCTCCTGCACAATTAGAAGTTATTGGTTCTTTTATAATAGGGGCTATTAAAAATGGTATTTCTAAAGCACTAGGTAAAAATGTTGAAACTGAAGATATTGATGAATATGACACTTTACCACCTGATTTTATTTTTGATAAATTAAGAAGAAAATCTACTCCTTTATTCTTACTTGTTCTTGATGAAATGGCAACTTTTGTTGGTAAAAGTAAAACAGATATTGAAACAATTTTGGCTCAGGCTCGTTCTGTTGGTGTCGCAACTATAGTTTCTTCTCAAGATATTGCTGGTTTATCTGGTGGTTCTGATGGTCCTAACTTTGTAGAAAGAATTTTAGGAAATGCTTCTACTAAATGTTTTTTAAGAGTTGCTGATGATGGTACAAAAGGAAAAGCACAAAATATTATTCCAAAAAAACAAATAAAAACCATTGATGCTGAAGGTAAAGAAATAAATGAAGATGACACTAATGAAATTTTAGATTTTCTTGGAAAAGCAAGATATGGATTTGGAATTATTTTTTCAAAAAACTTTTCAAAAATACTTGTTCCCTTTGTAATGGCTAAACCTGTAAAAGATGGTTTCAAATTAAATTTTTAAAAAACATTAATTTAATTTATTATAATTAATTTAAAAAAAAATGGAATGAAATGAATATTAGATATGAAAACTATGGTGATACTGATAATAGTAATTTAAAAAGATTAATAATGTTACTTTTTTATTTTATTTTAATTATAGGTATCCTATTTGGTACTACTATAGTATTAAAAAAATCAAATAAACCAGTAATAATAAAAAAAGAAAGAAAAATTTCAACATTATCTGAAGAAATAAAAATTATTAAAGAAACAATAAAACAAAAAGATTTAATTTCTATTAATTCAACTAAAGAAAATATTATAATAGATTTAAGAAAAGGTATTAAAGAAAAAGATTTCTTAATTTTATTAATTAGATATGAAAATTATATAAAAGTTAATTATAATATAAATCAAAGTATTACATTAAAAATAAATAAAAAGGTATTAAAATGAGATATACATTAAATGAATCAGAAAGAAAAGTTATTCTAAAACTAACACAAGAATTGATAGGTTCTACAACTTTAGAAGGTAAAAATGAATTAATGGACAATAGGTTTAATAAAATCATTAGAGACCTTGATTATAAAGTTAATGGTAAAACTATTATTGATGGTTTGAAACTTGGTAAATATAAACAAGAATTTATTAATGTTTTTACTACTAATACTACAAGATTTTTTAGAGAACCAGAACAATTTGAATATCTTTTAAATGTTTATGAACAACAAGGTGAAATAAACGTATGGTCTGCTGCTGCTTCTTCTGGTGAAGAAGCACACACATTATCTATTGTTTTAAGTCAAAGACAAAAAAAGAAAGGTAATAGTTTTAAAATACTTGGAACAGATATAAGTACAAAAGTATTAGATACTGCAAGTAAACACATATATGCTAAAAGTAAAGTTCAGCAACAAACACCTTTGTGGGTTGAAAATTATAATGAAAACTGGAAAGAAGTAGATTCACATCATTTTAAAATTAGTCCTTCACTTAAAACAAAACTATCATTTCAACAAGCAGATTTATTAAACCCTTCTACAATTGCTAAATTACCACAATTTGATGTAGTATTTTGTAGAAATATGTTGATTTATTTTAATCAAGAATTACAAACTGAAATATTAGGAAATATTTTTAAAAAGATTAAAGTTGGTGGTTTTTTATTTTTAGGACATAGTGAAACACCTTGGGGACTAGAAAATAAAATTGAAAAAATTGAGAAATACCACAATGTATTTAAGAAAATTAGGGATTAAAATATGAAAGAAAATACTTGTTTAATATATGCAAAAAATATTAAAAATATAAAAGAATATAGTAAAAAAGAATTAGAAACTAAGAAAATGATAGTAAAACAAAAATTCAATTTTCTAGGTGGAGAATTTGTTATTTTTCAAGATAAAGGTATTGATACAATAAAAGTAAATACTTTATTAGGTTCGTGTGTATCTGTTGTTGCATATGATGTTAAAACAGGTATTACAGGAATAAATCACTTTTTATTACCTATTATTATGACACAAACAAAACATGATTTTAGAGAAGGTTTATTTTCTATTCAAACTATGATTGCAAAAATGATTGAAGAAGGTTGTAAAAAAAATCACATTCAATTAAAAATATTCGGTGGAGCTCAAATGTCAAGTACAAGTAAAATTGGTGAAAAAAATTTAGCTTTTATTGTAGAATGGGCTAAAAAAAATAATTTAAAATATCAAACAGTTGATATTTCTGGAAAACAAGGTAGACAAATAGAGGTTAAAAACTATTTTATTATTAAATCAACTAAGGTATAAAAATGACTATTTTATTAATTACATCTGAATCAAAAATGGTATTACATTTTAGTTCAAGTATTAGTGGCCCAACTTTTAAAAAGAAAAATATTAAACTCAACTCTGAAAAACAATTATCAAACTTAATTAATAATGAAGACATTATAATTATTCATAAATCTTTATATGTTGAAGAAAATTTACAAATTGATATAGATAAAATAGATTCTTCTAAGTTGATTATTTTCTTCAAAGAAGAAGATAAAACTGAATTAATGGAAAAAAATAATATAGTTTTCCTAACATTAAAACAAGGTGATATAACTAAAATATTAAATGCCTTTAATAGAATATTCAAATTACAACCTATACAAAAAGAATCAAGTGTTTTTAAAAAAACTTTAAAAGAAGAAATACAAAAATTATCAAGAAGAAAAGTACAATTATCACAACTTACCAATCAAACACCTACTAGTAATAACATGGACCAAATACTAGAGTATAAACCTAGTTTAAGATATGCCAATAAAATGATTATAATCGGTGCTTCTATTGGTGGTTTAAATGTTATGGATACTATATTGAATGAATTAAAAAAACAGTTAAAAGATAATGAAACTGTACCACCAATTTTATACACTCAACATATTACTTCTAATTTTGCTAATAATATCATAAAAAGAGTTGAAAACCTAACTCATTTAACTGTTAAAGAGGCAAAGAAAAATTTAAGTATTTTGAACAATCATATATATATGCCTCTAAATGAACATTTTATACCTAAAATTAAGAATGGTAGATTAATCGTTGAATTATTAGGAACTAAAGCTGTTTCCTCACATTCACCAAGTATTGATGTAATGTTTAGAGGTAGCTCTAATATATGTCATAATAAAAAAACTTTATCTATCATATTGACTGGTATGGGAAAAGATGGTGTTATTGGTATGGGAAATCTAAAACAATCAGGTTCTAAAACCATAGCACAAGAACCTAGTACAACTGTTGTACCAGGTATAATCAATGAATGTTTAAAAAATGGTTACATTGATGAAGTCTTAACCCCAGAAGAAATAGTTAAGGAAATTATACGGTTCATAAGAGCAAAATAAAAGTAATATACCTTTCTTATTCTTTTAGTTTTATTAAACCTTCATTACAAAAAAAATCATAATTCACTTCTTTTTTTACTTCTATTTCTATTAAATTATTATTTTCATATACCTGTAAATTTATAATAATATATGAATGTCCTTTATGACAATGAAGTGATATTTGTCTATTCTCTTTTTTTACTATTTTTTTTATTTTTTTAAAGTAATTCAACTCTTTTTTTATGATTTTTTTTATCTCTTGTTTATTTTTAGATTTTATGATTTTTTTTGTAACTTCATATTTTATACCATCTATAATCATACATAAAACCTTTTTTTATTTATTCTATTATAAAGGTATAAACTTAAAAAACATTATCTAAAAAAAAACATTATTTGATTTATTCTTATAATCTGTTAAAAAGGAATTGGAATTAACATTATTCCATGGTAAATAATAATGAAAATAAAAGAAACAAATACAGATAAAATAAATTTCCAGACTTTAATAGGGGTTTGTAAAAGAGGTGATTTAGATAGTATTAAATATTGGATTAGTAGAAATAAGAACCAATTAAACCTTGTTACAGAAAACAAAGAAAATCCTTTATTATCTTCTGTTTTAAATCAACATTTTGAAGTTGTTGAATTATTAGTTTCAGAAGGTGCTGATACCAATATCACAATTGATAATAAAACCTTACTTGGTTGGTGTTTTTTAAGAAATGATTTTAAAATGGCATTACTGTTAAATAATTTAGGTTGTTCTTTTGATATTAATAATGATGAACAAAGAAATAGTTTGTTAAGTAGTTTTGAATCTTCTTTTTATTCTAGTGATTTAAAAAAATTTATGAAAAAGAATAATATTACTTTTTCAAGTTTAATTAAATAAAAACCCCCCTAAAAAGAGATGGTCTTTATTTGTAGTTTTAAAAATAATTTTAAATTAATAAATTATTTTACTCCAAGAATTTTACCTACTAGTAAAATTGGTGCTGTAACTATTTTAGCAGTACCTTCTACTACTGCCCCAATAGGACAATCTTTTGGTGCTTTCACTGGTCCAACTGTTGTAGATAATGCTACACCTGTTGCTGCACTAGCAATAGTTGCTGCGTGAGTACCACCAAATTGATATCCAATAACACCCATTAATACTGTTCTCACGATTGAACTATGTGAACCTTCTGAAGCAGACAATGTAGTTGTTGCTGTTGCTGCAATCATTGCAGTTGTTAATAATAATTTTTTCATTTTTTTTCCTTTTATATTTTAACACTCACTAATTGTAAGTATTCCTATTATATGGAAAAAAAATGGATTATTACAAACTACAATTTAATTAAAAGGGTTATAAACTTTCAATTCTTTTAACTTTATAATTGCTGTTTTTTTCTTCTGAACATTTTCATCATTTATATTAAATGTAACTTCATCACCTTTTTCTGCTTCACAATCTTGCACTTTTACATTATAATAAATTTCTATATCATTTTGATTTACAATTGTTTTAAAACCAAAATCACTTTTATTTTTATTTTCTTTTAATTTCATATTTTCTCTAGAAATAATTTCTTTTAATTCTATTTTTGTATCATTTTCATTTTCTTCAATAGATTCAATATTTCCAGTGATTTCTATATCACCATCTTTAAAGATTGGATCAAATATTTTATCTATACTTCTAAATGTAACTTCACCATCTGAATTTTTTACTGTTTTAACTATAACCTTATAATTTTTTGGTGCATTATCTCTTGAAATATTTGGAACAAATTTTTCAAATGTTAATGGCCAAGATTGATATACTACATTACCATTATGGTAATTATTTTCTTGTTGTTCTGATATTCTAATTAACCCTAAACTTTTTAAACCTTCATCAAATGCCTCTTTGTTTGGTGCATTATCAAATTCTTCTTTATCTGTTTCAATAAACACAGGAACTTTATACACTGTTCCCTTAGTATTGTTTTCAGTTGGATTTCCAGTTTTAAGGAATATACTTGTCCATTCTTCTTCAATTAGATTATATGACTTAATTTTTTTTACTTGTTTATCTTCCACTTCTTCTACTTCTATTGTAATATCCGAAGTTATCATACCCTCATGATTAAAATCCTCACCAAAATATATTACACCTTTACCATTTTCATGTTTATTACCTTTGTAATCTTCATAATCTTCAACTAAATCAAAAAATACTCTTTTCTCTTCTGGTATAGGATAACCTTCCACTACACCTGTATATTTAGTATTCTTCTTATTTTTAAATATTTTCATTTGATAAATTTTTAATTCCATTTTTAATTCTCCATTTTGTTTTATTTTCTTTATTATATAGTTTTAAACCTTAATCTAATCTTAACACTCTTCAATTATTATTTGATAGTATTTTTGTTTTGTCTTATATTCTTCTTTTAATTCAATATTTCCTAATATTTTTTTTGATTTTTCAATATTTCCTTCTTCACCAAAATAACTTACTTGGACTCTCTCTTGTTTCTTTTTATTTTTTATTTTATTGATATAAAATAAATTACCTTTTTTTGATGTTTTCATTTTAATTGGACCATTTATTTCAATAAAATCTTCTGTTTCAAATCTTAATTTTGGTTGTTGCATAAATGGGTGATTTGTAGTATACAAAAATGTATTTAAAATTTTATGTATTTTTATAGGATCAACTTCAATATAATCTTGAAAAGAAATGTCGATATACTCTTCTTTTTCAATTTTAAAATTTTTATCTTCAATTACTTTTCCACTTTTTATTAAAAATCTTTCAACTCTTTCTAATAATGTTTCTGGTTCTTCCTTAATATCTACAAATATAAAACCTGCAGCATTTTCATGTCCAACTATTTCTATATTGATTTCGGTTTCTTCTTTTATTTTTTCTATTTCTTTATCTTCTAACATTTCTTTTTTAAATGGAATACCATTTTGTGACCTCATACTACCTCTAAGAACCTCATTCTCATAAGCAAGATTTAAAAATGGTTTTGTTTTTTGACTTTCTATAAAAACTTGGATTGATAATATTTCTCTTAACTTTTGACCAATCTTAGACCTAAATACTTCAAAACCACCATAATCTTTATGTTCATATAAATCTTTATCTATAAGATTTTTCCTTAAACTATTTTTTATTCTATTTAATCCTATTATTATATCTCCAGCCTCTTTTACTATAGTTAAGTCTTGTTCTTTTAAATTATCTAATGGCCATAAAGAAATTGCTGCCATTTCTTTAATAGATGTAAAAGAACATAAATCTTTTTGCCATTCATTAAATAGATAATTTCTTACTGTTTCACTTCTATTTTCTAATTCTTTTAATATTTTAATATCTTCTTCTTCTTCAAAATTAAATTCTTTCTTTAGGAAACCTTCTATGTCTTTATTTTTATGGAACTCAAATAAAATAGAATTCATTCTTCTTGAAGCATTTATTGTTGATATTGATTTTTGAATATAATCTTTAATTTTTAATATATTATCTTCTTTATTTTTAAATTTATTAAACATATCTTGATCATTTATTATTCTATCAACTATACAAAGATTTATCATTTCTTCTTCATAATATTTTAATTTAGTTACATGGTCTCTACCAAAATTAATAATATCACCAATTTGTGACATTAATGCAATTTTTTCTAAATCTTCTATTAATTTAATATTTTTTACACCTATATTATTTAATGTATACTTTAATAATATATAAAAAGTATAACCACCTGATATTGCTGTTTTTTCCCCATTCTCTAATTCTAACACTTTTGATTTTGTTTGATTTTCATCTATACTTTCACTATTTATTACCACATCAACTAAACCAAATACACCTGTATTTTTATTCACAAGGTGATGGTCAGTAACTATTATTTTTACTTTTTTATACTTTTCTTTTATTTTTTCTATTTCTTCTTTATTATTTATACCATTATCTGCTGTAATTATTAATATTTCTTCATCTACATTATTCATATAATCATTTACTAATTCATATGTAATACCATGTGTTCCACCATAAGAATACATAATATTGAAATAATTTATATTATTGAATTTATTATCTAAAAATCTTTTTGTAAATAATGCTTGTGAATATATAGAAGTTCCATCAAAATCATTATCAGTAATTATCAATATTTTCTTTTTTTCTTTTAAATAGTTTGAAAATAACTTTACCCCTTCTTCCAATCCTTCAATCTTTTCATAATGATTTGTAATATTATTATTTATATAATCTAAATAGTCATTTTTATCCCATGTATTTATATTAAAACTTGTTGATTTTACAAAATATTCTATATATTTTTTTATTATTTCTTCTTCTTCTACTTTTAATATATTTTTTTCTTTTATTTTTTTTAATATTTCTTTTTCTAACATATTTTTTTCTTTCTTTTTATTTTATTATAACCTAATAAACATTAAAAAATACTTTTCTTTTATTAAAAAATTGACTTTTTTAATTTTTTATTATTATATTTATTTAAAATAAATACAGGAAATAGATATGGTTACATTTAAAAATATACTTTCATTTGAAGAAATAGATAATGCAAATGATTTAATTAAAAGTTATAGTTTGGATATAGAATTATTTGAAGAATATAGTAAAAATGATATAGAACTTGAATTGACAGAAACTTTTTTTCAAAAGTTTTTTAATAAAATGATAAAAAGTAAAAAATATACTTTTGAATTTAATGAATGGTTAATAAATGAATTAGAAAATGATTTTTTTATTGAATATGATGATGATAATTCTTTTATTTTTAATTGTTTTTTAGATGAATTATTTGAATATAATATTGAAAATAAAGAAGAATTAATTGAATATATAGTGGAATATTATGAACACCTCTAAATATCTTATTTTATTTGTTCTTTTATTCAACACAGTATTTAGTATTAAAATATCTGATTTAGGTACATTTAACAATGATAGAACAAACTTTCTTTATGGATATGGATTAGTTACTGGACTTCCTGGTACTGGTGATAAAAGTAAAAGTACTCAAAATTTAACTTTTAATTTATTAGAACCTTCAGAATTGGGTTTAGATAATAAAGATTTTGCAACTAAGAATAGTGCTATAGTAACGTTATCAGGTCTTTTACCAAGTTATAGTAAAATTGGTGATATGATTAACATTAATGTACAAGCTATGGGTGATGCAAAAAGTATAAAAGATGGTACTTTATTATTATCTTATCTTAAAGGACAAGATCAAGAAATATACGCTGTTTGTCAAGGTCAAATTAGAACAAATAAAGTAGATACTACAGGTAGAATCGTTTCAGGTTGTATAATAGAAAAGGAATTGAAATTTGATTTTAATAATATTAGTACTCATTCTTTCAAACTACATACTAAAGATTTATCCACTGCATTAAAAATTAAAAATAAAATTAATTCACATTTTGAATTACCAATAGCTAAAGCAATAGATAAAAGGAATATAACTATTCAAAAAATACCTAATATGGATAATATTGAATTATTAGAAATAGTTTTAAATTTAAATATTGAAAAGAAAAAAATACCTTCTATTATTATTAATATGTCTACAGAATTAATTTCTGTTTCACAAAACATACCTGTTAAACCTATTACTTTAAACACAAAAGACTTTACTCTGACATTCAATAATGTTGACAAACAACAAGGTTTTGCTGCAGATGATCAAAATGTTGGAAATGACATAACTTTAAATGTAAATCGTGGTTTAATGTTTAGAAAGGGTAAAAATATCTTTTTACATGATATAATACGAATATTAAAAATATTGGAAGTTTCTTTTGAAGAAATGGTCAATATAATAAAAGAGTTAAAAAATACACAGCATTTCGATGCTAAAATTATAGAGGAGTATTAAATTATGGCTGATTTTTTATCACAAAATGAAATTGATGGTTTGGTAGATGTTTCTAAAGATGATCAAGTTCAGTTAAATAAACTTTTTGGTGATATAGCAAGTGATAAACTTAGTAATAATAAAAATTTTACTCAGTATGATTTTAAGAGACCAAATAGAATATCAAGAGAGCAGTTAAGAACTCTTAGAAATTTACATGATAAAATAAGTAGAGATATTGCTTCTAATATTTCTGGTTTATTAAGAACTATGACAGAAATAAATCTTGCTTCTATAGATCAAATCACATATGGTGAATTTACAATGTCATTAAAAAATCCAACTTCTTACAATGTTATTTCTATGAAACCATTGGAAGGTAATTGTGTTCTAGAAATTAATACAAATCTAGCACAAGGTATCATTGAAAGATTATTAGGTGGAACAGGTATAATTGAAGAAAGTTTAACTAGAGATTTTTCTGAAATAGAGTTATCTGTTTTAGGACACATTTTAACCCTTATTGTAAAACCATTAAAAACTGGTTGGGAAAGTGTTCATACTATTAATTTTAATATTGAATCAAAAGAGTCAAATTTCACAAATGTTCAAATTGCTTCTGCCAATGAAATTGTTGTTTTAGTTACTTATGATTTTAAGATTAAGGAAGAAAAAGGATTTATTTCATTATGTTATCCTATTCTTTACCTTGAACCTATCTTAAATAAACTATTAATTTCAAACCTTGTACCAGAAACCAACAAGAATGCTACAAATAGTGAAATACATATTTTATTAGCCGGTGTTGAAGTTCAATTATCTATCGTTTTATTTCAAGATGTAATTACTCTTACTAATTTTCTTGATTTAAATATTGGTGGTTATCTTTTATCTACTATTGAACAAAACTCTGAATTACAATTAAGCGTTAATAATAAACCTAAATATTGGTGTTCGTTTGGAGTTTCTGATACAACTAAAGTAGTTAAAATAACAAGTGAAATTGAATCAGAGAAAAATTTAACTATCAATAAGTTAAAACAAATAGAAACACTACGTGAAGCTAAACTTTCTAACCTTCTTGAAGAAATGGCGGAACATGAGAATATTAAACAAATTGAAGAACAACTAGAACGTGAAGAAGAAAATGATTAATTTTTGTTTTTTTTTTATTATAATATTGAAATAAAGGATTTTCATGGGAAAAATAGTAGTTTATGGTAGTCAATCATTTGTTTCAACAATAAGACAAAAACACCCTACATCTACTATTATTCCTTTTTTTGAACCAAATTCCTTCTTTAATTCTTTATATGCTTTTGAAAATCAAGACATTGAAGTTATAATGGATGAAAATTCTATTCAAGAAAAAAAAGGTATTTTTGATTTCCTTGGTTTTAATAAAAATAAATTATTAAAAAGTGATATTCAAAAACATCCTGTTTTAGTTGAATTATCTCCAACTGAAACAAAGCCCAAACCTGTTGAAGTTGAAGAAGATTTTGAAGAACCTGAAGAAGAAGGTGATGATGATTTTGAAGAACCTGAAGAAGAAGGTGATGATGATTTTGATTTAGAAGCACTTATTGCTGGTGGTGCTGGTGCATTAGAAGAACCTGAAGAAGAAGGTGATGATGATTTTGATTTAGAGGCACTTATTGCTGGTGGTGCTGGTGCTTTAGGAGAACCTGAAGAAGAAGGTGATGATGATTTTGATTTAGAGGCACTTATTTCGAATGCAGAACAAGGTAATTTACCAACAGATTCTGGTATTGAAGAAAATAGTTTAGAAGAAGACTTACAAAATGAAATTGAAGAAAGTATGTTATCTGAAGAAACCTTACCTCCTACTGATGAAGATTTTGATTTAGATTCTTTAATTGACAATGAAGAAATTATAGAAGAAGAAAGTGAAAAGTTAGTTGAAACTTTAAATAGTGTTTCAGATAACACTGATAACCCTCCTTCCTCTAACATTAACAATGAAGAATTAAAAAAAATAATTGAAACTTCTATAAAAGAAACTTTAGTTGAAAATACTACTCAAAATATTCATGCAGATTTAAGCACCATTAATAGTATTTTAAAACATATGTTAGATAATAAAGATATATATGTTAAAATCTCTTTAAGAAAAGAAGAAGAAGTAAATGTTATTGACACAAGTACTCCTACTGTACTTCCAACTGTTGATTTTGATTTTGACCCTCTTGCAGAGCAAGGAAGTGGATTAGCAGGACAAGAACAAGAAGATGAACATCCTGAAAAAACACAATCATTTCCAGAAGAACAACCTAAAATTGAAGACCAGTTAACTAATTTGTTATTACCTGATTTTGATATTGACCCTCTTGCAGAGCAAGGAAGTGGATTAGCAGGACAAGAACAAGAAGATGAATATTCTAACTATGATGATACTGAAAAAACTGCTGTAAATTATGAAGATTTTGATTTAGATGCTTTTGAAAAAGAACAAAAGAAAAAAGAACAAGAACAACTTATGAATAGTATGATTTCTGGTAAACCTTCAAAACAAAAGAAAAAAAATCAACCAGATTTAGTAGGTAATAATGGTGGAAATAACAAACCTTCAAAACAAAAGAAAAAGAGTCAACCAGATTTAGTAGGTAATAATGGTGGAAATAATAAATCTTCAAAACAAAAGAAAAAGAGTCAACCAGATTTAGTAGGTAAAAAAAGTGGTCGTAAAAATAAGTCTTCTAACTCTAATGATTCTTTAGTGAGTTCTGATGATGTTAACAATATGTCTGATGATGACCTTTTTGCTATGATGAATGGGAATAGTTCTGTCCCTAAAAGTAGAAAAAACCCTACACCTAAAGAAAAACCTACTTTAGTGAGTTCTGCTGATGTTAACAATATGTCTGATGATGACCTTTTTGCTATGATGAATGGGAATAGTTCTGCTCCTAAAGGTAGAAAAAAACCTACACCTAAAGAAAAACCTGCTTTAGTGAGTTCTACTGATGTTAACAATATGTCTGATGATGACCTTTTTGCTATGATGAATGCGTAACTTAATAATATGCCTATAGATATTATTGAAATAACTAAATCTGCAGTTGAAATATCTTTATGGTTAGTTTTACCACCATTACTAGTATCTATGTTAATAGGTCTATTTGTTTCTATTTTTCAAGCTGTTACACAAATACAAGATCAAAGTTTACAATTTGTTCCAAAACTAATTATTGTTTTTTTTGTTCTTTTCCTTATGTTTCAATTTAATTACACTAAACTGGAAACTTTTACATTAGATAATTTTAAATTAATTTCCACAATAACACAAAATAAAGTTGTAAAACCAGAATACTCTTCAAATGTTTTAGCACCTTCCCTTGATGTTCAATAAGCTATATGAAAAAACAACAAGTAAAGCAATTAAAACAACTAAAAAAGTTAAATGATTTTAAAATAGGAAATTTAAATAAGTTTATTTTTAATAAAGAACAATCATTAAAACATACAGATACACAAATCACTGACTCTATTCAAACTATTAAAGATATAGATAAAAAAGACATTGTTTTTCTTGAAGATACTTATTTTAACAGACTAATACTTGAAGAAGAACTAAAAAACTTCTCAAATTTATCTACATTTAAAGGTTCTTTATTAGATGAATTAGATTACTTTAATAAAGAAAAATTAAAAATTACAATTTTTGATAATAAAGTTGATAAACTATTAAAAAAAAATAAAAAAGATATAATTAAAAAGTTAAATAAGAAATTATTAAAAAATACAATAAATTAATTATAATATATTGAAAAGGATTATTAAATGAAAAATATTTATACTACTGAAATTGAAACAACTGGAAATCTTAATATTGAAAAATTCTTAATGGATTTATCAATAGTAAGAATTAATATTGATGAAAATAATGATATTCACTCTTTTATAGAAACATTAAACAATGATATAACTGAATTAATTAAATTTATAGCTTTCCAAGATAAAAAAGCAGCAATAAAACAATGGAAATTAATTTATAGTGATTTAGGTGAATTACCTAATGCATTCTTTGTTGTACTTGACAAATGTCAAGCCGATACTGCAGAACTTATTGAAAAATATAGACTTGATCCAGATATTGAAAAAAAATTATTAGGTATAGTTGAGGCTTCTAAAACTGGTACTCTAAACGATTAACAATAATATTTTTAACATAAAAAACTATAACTTTAATATGTTATAGTTTTTTTTTATTTTAAAATTTTTCTTATTATTAATTTTCTTCCATTCATTGTTTGTTTATACCCATCTATTATTATCGACCCTTTATGTATTTCACTATGACATTCTTTACAAACATTTATTAGATTCATTTTATTATTTTTATGTATATCTTCAATATAATTACCTTCTGCTAAATGTTGTTCTTTTATATGATGTGTTTCTGTTGACTTATCACCACATACTTCACAATTTTCATTTATTTTTTTTTTATTGTATTTATTTTTTTTACTTTCTATTATTTCTTCTATGCTATCTTTATCTTTTATTTGACTTAATATTTTTTTTGCATCATTTATAAAATCTTCTTTCAAACCCAAACCTTTTGCTACTACTAAACCATATATAGAATTACCTGAACCTTCTTTTAATTTTCTCTCATATATAATTCCTCTTTCTTCACAATATTCAACAGATAAATGATTAAAATCCACTTTCTTATTTTCTTTTACATCTTTTATATCATTTAATTGATGTAAATGTGTTGTCAATAAAAATTTTGAATTATTTTTTGTCATATGTTGTACACTTGTTGCAAGAATAGCAACACCAGAATTAGTCTCTGTCCCATGACTGAGTTCATCAGCTAATATTAATGAATCTTTATTTGATTGTTCTAATATTGATTTAAGTTCTAACATTTCCACTGTGAATGTAGATTGATTCTTAAATATATTATCTTCACCTGTAATTCTTGTAAAAATAGATTTAAAAGGTGTATATTCTATTTTACCTGGTACAAACATACCTGCTTGTGCCATAATAATATTTAACCCAACTGCTTTCAGTATAGTACTTTTACCTGTTGCATTTACTCCAAATATAAGTTTTCCTTGTTTGTCTTTATCCAATTGTATGTCATTCGTTATATATTCTGTTTCTGTTAACTTTTCCACTAAAGGGTGTCTAATATTTTTACCATTAAAAAATGCTTCATTATTGTCTACTATTATTGGTTTATAGTATCTATTTGTTTCTGCAATATAAGTATTGTTTGTTGATACATCTATATCTGATATAACTCTTATTATTTCTTCCAAATATTCATTATATACATCATAAAAATAATCCATATCAAATAGGAATTGTTTTTTATTTTCGCGTACTATTTCTTGGTTTATTATTAATATTTCTTCTGATATATTATTTATAACTTCATTATATATTTTTACTTTGTTTGAAAAAACCTTTTTACTATACTCTTCTTTATCTATTTTTATTTCTTTTGCCCTTGTATTAGACAATGTAATAAAGTAACCTTCTTTATCCGTTTTCTCCATTTTAGCTTCTACCTTATAGGTATTCTTAAATTTAATCAATTCTTCATTTAAACTTTTTTCTTTTTCTTCTTTTTTATTTATTATTTTATCTATGTTTGAGTATATACCTTTTTTATATATATTCCCACCTATATCATTTAAATTATATTTTAATATTTCTGTTATTATATATTTACTTTCAATTGACTCTATAATAGAATTAACTTCTTTTTTTATAGTTTTAATTTTTTCTATTCTTTCTATATAATCAATTTCAAATATATTATTAATTTGAAGTAATGAATTATAAATCTGAAATAATTCAGCTGGATTAATAATCCCCATTCCTACTTTTCTTATTAATCTTTCTATATCTATTATTTCTGTTAATTCTTTTCTAATCTCTTTGTATCTATTATTTTCTTTATATAGTTCTATTTTCCTATATCTTTCATTTATTTTTTTCTTATTAGTAATAGGAGTCAATAATCTATCTTTTAACAACCTACCTCCCATTAATGTTTTTGTTTTATTTAATATTTGATATAAACTACCTTCATTTAAAGAAACAATTTTATTATTTATAATATTAAGTTGATATATTGAATTATTTGTTAGTTTTAATATACCTTCTTCTTCTATTTTTTTTGGTTTTTCTATTTTTCTTAATAGTACTTGATTATGTTCATTTAAGAAAATTACCATCCCCATTAAACTAAAAGTTGCAAATGACATTAATTCTAAGTTGATATTTTCTATACCTGTCAACATTGTTTGATTATTATATATTTTTGAAAAAACTTCATTAATATAACTTATTTTATATTTATCTTTTTCTATATTTTGAATTTGTAAATTATAGTCTGATAAATTATTTTTTTTAATAAAAATATTCTCTTCTTCTAAAGTAAAATCTTTAAAAGTAATTGATACTTCATTTGGATTTTCTTTTACTAAGAATCTTTTTAAATCTTCCTCTGGTTTCTTTTTATTATCTTTTGTAGATATTGTTTCAAATATTTCATTTTTACCCGTTGATACATTTATAGTTGTAATACCTATACCCAAATTACCATTTTTTAGATTTTCAATATAGCAATTCATTAGTTTATTTGTTACTTTCAAATTGCTTATATTTGTACCTGGAGATATTACTTCTGTAACTTCCCTAATTACATTTGGTGGTTCAGTTATTTGATCAACTTTCACCAATGTATATTTATTTTCTTTTATTAAAACTGCCATATGTTTATCTAATGAAATTGAAGGTATTCCTGCCATGTATGGATTTTTTCTATCTATACTTTCTATTTTTTTATTTTTTTTTGTTAATTGTATATTAAGTATATCTGCAATCTCTTTTGCTTTTCCTATATTTTCTTTATCATTTATAACTTGATACACTTCATAAAAACTACCTAATTCCATTAAAACTATAGTATTTTTACCGTATTTCTTTTCATAAAATTCTTGATATTCAAAATATTCATCTATTAAAGTTTTCTTTTCCACTATATTTACCTATTTATTTTCTTTTATTATACAAAAGAAATACTTAAATATAGTTTAAGAAAAAAAAACCTTTTTTGGTTTCACTTTATAATTATATATATAACGCAAGGATTTAACATGCAAAAAAAACTTTTAGGAATAACTTTTCTAGCTTCTATTTTTACACAAAGTGTATCTGCTTCTTTTTTAGATGATATAATTATTGGTGGTGGTTTATTAAACTCAAACACACACAAACAATCTTCTGGAACACTTTCTTACAATGATACAAAAAGAAACAACAATTTAATAGGTAAAATTGGTATTAACAATGGTGATGAAAGAGTATATTTACAAGTAGGAACTTTATATAGTTCTGATACATTTGATGCTTCTTATAGTTCTAACACTGTAAATTATGAAATTGACTTAGCTAATAAATATGGTTGGAAACCATTTGCTGGTGTTCATATTGGTGTTGGTGTATCTGAAATGACTGATTCAAACGGTGTTGAAAGAACAAATTATGGTTTAGAATTTGGTGGTCAAATTGGTTTAAGAAAAAATATCCACAAATATGTAGAACTTGAAGGTGGTTGGAGATATACAAAACAATCTGCTGAAATAACTACTACTACTGGAAATCTATATAATAAATATACTAATGCACTTTATAGTAATATGAATATTACCTTCTAAAATACTCTTTTAAAAGAAGAAAATATTATATTTTAATTTTTTCTTCTTTTTCTCTATATAATTTATCTATATGAAATATAAAGGTTTAAATTGACTGAAATAAAAATAATACAATCATACAATATAACTGAATTTGAAGAAATATTAAATGAAGAATTAAAAAAAGGTTGGAAGTTACATGAAGGTATGGAAGTTGCTTCTATTTATAGAAACGCAGAGAAAACAATCCCACATGAACAAAAAACTTTCTATCAGATGTTAATAAAAGAAAAATAGATATGTTTAACTTTTTCAACAACCTATTTAAAAAGAAAAGTGTTAAAAAAAATACTAATTTAAAAAACAATGAACTTAAAAAGAAACAAGAACTTGAAAACTTGAATGTTAAAGTTTTCAATAATAGAAAGGTAGATGATAGAATTAAAAAAATTATATCTACTTTGAAAATACAGAAAGAAGATTTATTTATAAATCTTATCAATTCTGAATATGAAAAAGAACAAAAATTTCAAAAAACTTTGAAAATTATTGATAAAAATCTTAAAAATTAAAATTCTTATTTAATTTCAAACTTATTTTTTTTTATACGTTTTATTAAATTGTAATCTAAATATTTTTTAAAATTGTTTTTTAACAATTGTTTATCTACACTTATATCACATTCAATACCTAAATCTTGAAAATTTATTTGTGCAATATTCATATCTACACTTTGTGAAACAATTTCTTCTACTTCTGATTTCATTTTAGTAAAAAATATTTTTAACTCTTCTTTTTCTTTTTTATATTTTACTTTATTTATCATTAACTTTTCTTGTAAATAAATTTTCTTAGTTACTTCTTTCCCTATCATCATATGAATTCTGTGTTTAATATCTTCAAATGTTTTTATTTCATTTTTAAACTCATTATGTTGTTCAAATATACTTATATCAAATGTATCTTTAGTTTCTATAATGCTATATTGTTGATAATGTTTTGATTTTTTCTTGATATTTTTTTTTGTTTTATTATCAAAAATAGTATTTGTAAATTTATCTGTATTATTGAATATTTCTTTTATAATTAAAACCCCTGTATCTACAGTTTTTTCAACCATTTTTACTGGTATTTTTATAGGATTTATAGTTTCTTTTACACAACCTATAAAAAAAATTGGAGTTAAAATTAATGGTATTAATCTTTTTATCATTTTACCCTCTTTTTCTTCTATTATATTATATAAAAATATGAAAAACAATTATTTTTCAATTCTGGAAAAATTTACCATAGTGATTTAAATTCTACATATAATATTGCAAGTAGGTATTTTATTAGAGAATATTTAAAACCCTTGACTTAAAAGAAAAGGTTAATACTCCAGGTAAAAGTTCCTGAATTATTAAATAGAAATCTTTGGACTTTCTACCATTTATATTTAATACTTCCTGACAACATCAAATCTGTTGTATCCAATTCTTTTTTTATGGTATCTATTGATACATATTGACCAAAATTAAGATGTGTATATATATCTTGAAAAAATACATCTTTATACTCTATTTGAGGTATTGTAATTGTATCTAATTTTTTTAAAGTTAATTGTAGTGTCTCTTTTTTCATATTCATCACCTTAGATAAATCAACCTCCACACCTATTAATACTTCATCAAATGTTTCATATTCTTTTAAATCTGAATCATTTACAAATCCTTTAGCAATATTTTCATCCAATATATCTTTATTTTTCAATGTAGTTAATGCATCTTGTACGTGTAACATCTTTGTACTCAATGAACCTAAGGTCCTGACTGGTGATTCTATACTTCCATCAAAATTATTTTCTATCTTTCCTTCTTTTTTTGTTACAGCAATTTTAATTGGAAATTTCCAGTCAATTTTACCTGATACTCCTATTATTTTTGTGGGTTCTAATAATGTTTTTTCTGTTTGCAAATAATCCAAGGCCACTTCATTATCTTTAAATGTTGCGTCTACTTGTGCTAATAATTGTAAATCACTTTTTTTATCTCTTTCATCATAGTTTACAAATAACCCATTCAATGAGAAATTAATCATTTTTAATCCACCATCTACACCTAAAGAAACACCTTTTACAGTTTCCGTTTCTGTTATATTTTCATGTTTGTTCATTTTATTGAAAGCAATACCATATAAGTTATAATCTCTCCAATTTAATTGTGAAGCAATACCTTCTATAAATGTTTTATTAAAACCTGTTGCAATTTTATCTTCATTGTAATAATTTGTAAATATTGTTTTATTTTCCATTCTACCTGCTTTTATTCCATAATTAAAATCTTCTTCAAAAAAACTAAAATCATTTATATAAGTCAGGTCTATTGTATTTATATTTGCTTTATTGTTTCCATATAGTTGGTCTACTGATAAAGGTTCTATTGTATCTACTTCCTTAAGTTCTTTTGAATAATCTACACCTGTTTCTATATATAATTTTTCTATAAAAAAGTCAGACTTCATTCTTAGATTCAATGTAGTTCTCATTTGTGTATTTTGATTGTCAGTTAAGTCAGTTATAACTAAATTTGTGTCTAAACCACCTGTAAATTCAAAATCTGCCATCAATACACTTGTTGATAACATAGTTGATAACAATATTGTGTTTATTTTTTTCATTGTTTACCTTTTAATTCTTATTAAAATTATAAAGGTTTTTTTTATTCTATTTTTTTTATATTTTCTTTTTTGGTTTTTCTTTTTTTACTATGATTTTTTCTTTTACTTTATAGTGTTTCAATCCATTAGTTATTTTAATAAATAAACTTAATGACTTTTTTGCTTCTTCTCTTAACCATTCTTCTTTTATCTTATCCAAATTTTTATTTATTATTTCCACTTTTTCTTCAAATATGGATATCTCATTAACCACTTCCTTTATAGGTGATTCATAGTTTATAATAACTCTAACATATGCATTTATTAACATATTTAAGAATTGAATTAAAATATCATATTCAAATATTATTATTCTATTATCTTTTACTTTCATATTATACTTATGAATACTTAAATCATTCATTGCCATTTTTATTGACCTATCTATATATGTATTTAATTTTTTTAAGTTTTTTTTATCATATTCCATTTCTTCAGGAAAATAACAAGAATTTAGTATTTTACTTATTTTCATTATTAAAAATATTACTATTTGATGTATTTGTGGACTTTCAATTAAAAATAAGTTAAATACTTTAAATATATCACTGTTATACCTTTCTATTTCTTCTTTTTTATAACTAGATACTTCTGTTAATAAATCAAATTCACTTGATAATACTATTAAACTTAAAAAAGTTGGGAAAGATTTATTTGTTATTTCATCTATACAAAGTTGTTTAAACTCCATTTTTGTGTATTTCAATTTTTTTTCTTTATATTTTATTTTATTTAAATAATTATTAGAAATATTAAATAATTTACCTTTAGTTATTTTATCTTCTTTTTTTATCCAAGAATTATTCCAAAAAGTTTTCCAATAACTAATTGTCTTCCATTCAAGATGATTTTCAGGGTACACAAATTCTTCATTAAAAGCAGTAAGTGAATGTTCCCACTTATTTAAATTTTTCATTTATTTTCCTTTTCTTCTAATTATATTAAAATCTTTTAACTTTTACTTACTTTTTACATAATATTGTTTTTTTTTCTTATAATTATGTATAATATTATTAAAAGGTTTTTAAAATGTATAAAAAAATTGCTATTCTTGGTGCTATGGAAATTGAAATTGAAGTTTTAAAAAATATTTATAAAAATTACAAAGTACATAGAGTTGAAAATATAGAAATATTTGAAATAGTTGAAGATGATAAACAGATTTTCTTTACTAATTCACAAATAGGTAAAGTTTTCTCTTCTATAGTTACAACATTATTAATTACTAAATTTAACGTAGAATGTGTAATCTTTACGGGTATAGCAGGTTCTTTAAATAGAAATTATAAAATATTAGATGTTGCTATTGCTTCTAAACTATGTCAGCATGATGTAGATATAAGTGCATTTGGACATCCTCTTGGATTTATACCTGGTGGAAAAATATTTTTAGAATCAGATAAAACTTTAGTTACAAAATTAAAACAAATTGGTCAAAAATTAAAACTTGACATAAAAGAAGGAATTATTGCTACTGGTGATCAATTCATTTCAACAACAGAACAAAAAGAACATATTAAAAAAACCTTTAACGCTGATATGATTGAAATGGAAGGTGCAAGTGTTGCTGTCTCTTGTGATACATTTAACATTCCATTTATCATAACAAGAACAATTAGTGATTCTGCAGATGAAGAAGGGGTTGAAGATTTTAATAAATTCATGACACTTGCTGCTAATAAAAATGCTTCATTAATTACACTTTTAATTAAGGAACTTTAAAATATAATGAAATATAATAATGATAATGATAATAATGATATTCTTAATAAGAAAAATTTAAATAATTTCTTAGTTGATAATATCATTTATTCCAAAACAGATGTAAAGGGTATAATAACTGAAGTATCTTCTTCTTTCTGTGATTTATGTGGTTTTACTGAAGAAGAACTAATAGGAAAACCACATAATATAGTTAGAAGTCCAAATGTTCCAAGAAAAACTTTTGAGGATATGTGGAAAACCATAAAATCTGGTAAAACTTGGGTTGGAGTTATAGAAAATAAAAATAAAAATGGAAAATTTTATTTTGTTAAATCTTTCATTTCACCTTTTTATGATGATAATCACAACCTTATTGGTTACATTTCTTATAGAAAAAATATTATAGATGATTATTTATACTTAAATACATTTTGTTCTAATTATGATAATGCTGATAATGATGATAATGATTATTATGAGCAAGGAATTGAAGATTTTAATATTTTAACTTCAGGTATTCAATTAAAAAGTTGTTCTGATGTTTTATTAAAATTTTTTAAACAAAAATCTTTTAATGATTTTTTGAAGAATATTGGTTGTGTTTGTAATAATTTTGTTATACCTAAATCTTTAGATAAACCAAATAATTTTTTATTGAAATATTCAGATGATGGTATTTTATGGATTGACAATCTTTATGAAGAAAAAATGGTTTGTTTATTAATAGATGGTAATGAATTTTATTTTAAAGTATCATTAAAATATAATTTTAATGATATTAAACTTATTTATTTTAAAAATATTACTGAATTTATGAGAAATAAACATTTTATTGAAGAACAACTAACCAGACAAACAAACATATTAAAAAAACAAGAGAAAATGGCAGTTATGGGTGATATGTTACATAATATTGCACATCAATGGAGACAACCTTTAGGTGTTATTTCTTCTTTAACTTCTTCTATCTCTTTTGATATTGATAATGATATGATAGAACCAGAAGAATTAAGAGAAAATGTTAATTTAATTCAGGAACAAGCAAATTATTTGACTAAGACTATAGATACTTTTAGAAATTATTTAAAAGAGAACAAAAACACTAATACTTTTTCTTTAATTTCTCCACTTAAATCTGCCATTTCATTAACAAAAAATACTTTGGACAAAAATAATATTAGTATTTCATTTAATTATGATGTTTCACTTACTTATAATATTGTTGGAATTGAAGATCAATTTGTTCAAGTTGTTATTAATATTATCAATAACTCAAAAGATGCTTTTTTAGAAAATATAGACACAGATAATAGAAATATTATAATTAACCTTTCTGAAACTGAAACATCTTATAATATTGAAATAATTGATAATGCAGGTGGAATTCCTAATTATATTATCGAAAATGTATTTGAACCTTATGTTTCTACAAAAGGTAAAAATGGTACGGGCATAGGGTTGAATATGTCTTATGACATTATTACTAAATCTTTTTTAGGTTCTATAACTGTTCTTAATACAACTGATGAAAATAAAGATACAAATGGTTGTATTTTTATAATTTCAATACCCAAATAATAAATAATTGAAAAAAACATTTTTTTTAATTATTTATATTATATAATAAATAAAAAACTTTAGGAAATAATACATGGAACAAATTAAAATTTTCAAACATTCAAAGTTAATTAAAACTTTAGATAATGATGATTTAAAGTGGATGACACAATCTGATTTAGAAGACTATTATACTTTTTGTAAGTGTACTAAAGTCATTAGATTAGATTCTAAAGGTGAAGAAACAGTTATCTTTAATAGCGATAAACCTCGTTCAAGAAGTAAACAATAAAAATAAAATAACTATATATAAAAAATAACTATATATAAAAAAGGATAATATTAAGTTATTATCCTTTTTTTTTCTCTATTTTTAAACAAAAAAAGGGGAAGGTTTTTACACCTTCCCCTTTTTTATATACTTTTATATTATTTATTATTGTTTACCATTGAACTCTTTATCAGCCATATCTTCTAATATAGTATTAGCAGACTCTTTTGTTGATA
>Ga0209776_1000099_pt1 | contig 74932 bp, 71 predicted proteins | sample SaaInlLV_10m_DNA_3_FD_184670 | JGI IMG/M metagenome (GOLD analysis project Ga0209776, IMG submission 184670) | Marine microbial communities from expanding oxygen minimum zones in the Saanich Inlet - Saanich Inlet SI073_LV_165m_DNA (SPAdes) (version 2) | ecosystem: Environmental > Aquatic >...
TGATGAAGAAATTTCAAAACGTTTAAATATAACTGAAGAACATTTAGAAAATATTAATATTGTTGAAGGTATTGAGTTACCTGATACAGAAATTAATGAAGAAATTAATGATAAAAAAAATACCAATGATTCTAATTTTGAAAAAATATTAAGATTTTCTAATACTAATCTTAAAAATTTTATTTTATATGAAAGCAAAATCAAAGTTTTTAACAATAAAGAAAAATTAAATATTATACCTTTATACCTTTCCAACATTAGCATTAATAATAATAATTTTTTCAAAAAAGTATATTATGATTCTATTAATATAGATAATTTAAAAGATATAAATAGACTTTATGCTTTAACCAGTATTATTATTGGTTTAATAAACAAAAAAAAAGAACAAAATATTCAAATAATTAATAAAACACATAAATTAAATAAAATAAAATACGCTTTAAGTGAAATACAATTTATATTCAAAAGGATTAAAGAATTAAAATCAGAGATAAAACATATTGAAAATAAAAATATTGAATTAAAGAAAATTTCTAGGAATATGATATGAGTCAAAAAAATTATATAAATATTGCTGCAGCATTTTTAAACAAATATTGTGAAAGTACTCAAAAAGAACAAATAGATGTTTTTGATATTTTTGAAGACATCAACACTACTAACAATGAAAGTGTTGAGACATTAACATTCAATACCCAGTTTAATGATTTAAAGAATATTATATTATCTGATTATATCCCTGAAACAGAATATAAAAATATTGATGATAAAGATCAAACTATTAAATATTTAATTGAAAAAATTATTTCAATTTCCTTAAAAGAAGGATACATAATTTCAAATTCTTCTATGAATATATTAGCTATTAATGAAGAATTAGTTCAAGAAATGTTAGAAAAACTAATGGAAACTATTATTGTTGATAGTGAAATACTTATTGATATTAATGAACTATTATTTAAATATATTAATTTAGAAGATAATTATTTAAATGTATTAAACATTGAAGACTTAAGTAATGCTCAAAAACAATTTCAAGAATTAGAAACTATTAAAAAAAGAAAATTGATAGAACAAAATGATATGTTAGAAAAAATTGAAATATATACAAGAAATCAAAAAAATGGATAACACTTCAAATATTAATTCTTTAATTAATACAATAATTCATGACTCTTCTTTAAATAAAAATGAAATAACAACACTTATTACAAAATTAAAAAAAATAATTGCTATTGAAAAAAGATTTAATTCATTAAGAAAAATTATTAAAAATAATGAAACTTCTAAAAGAAACACAAAAGAAATACAATTAATATTAGAAGAGTTTAATAAAACTAAAGAAAGAATGAAACCTATCCAAGAAGAAATTATCTCCTTAGTTAAAGAAGAAAATTATTTTTTAATTATAAATTTTATAAAAAAATCTACAAAATAATTTTTTTCTTTATATAATAGTAATAATATTTAACAGGAAGACAAAATGAACATTTCAACTTTAGAAGACTTAATCCAATCAAACACTACAGATTTTATTATTTTATCAGATGACCAAGAAAGAATTTACCAATGGTTTGGAACTAATACTATGATTTATAATAAAAAAACTTTCTTTTCAAATAGTTTTTTAAGTTCTATTTCAGGTAAAACTTCAAATAACTTAAAACTTTACTTAATAGGTGATGATGAAAGAGAGAAACACATGTTGTCTTTAGGTGATCTACCTTTACTTGTTTATATAGAAAACGGTGTTCAAAAAGACCAATTATCTTTAATGGATATAATGGATCAAACTTCATAATTATATTAAAACAATTATAAAATTATTTTGACATAATATCCATCATTGTTTTATAACCTTTAGTCATATAAACATACCTATATTTTTCACTCAATACTTTTATTATATTTATACCTTCTATTGCTATATTATATATTTTATATTCATTATTTCTTTTATACATATATACATTTATCTTATATTCACCTGAAACAAATTTAATTAAATACTTCTTTCCTTTTTTTATAATTCTACTTACTGTTATTTTATCTGCTTTTATTAAATACTTAACATAATCTTTATTTGCAACTTTTCTAAATGATTTTTGATATTGTTCCTTCTCTTCTTTGTTTAATTGTTTCCATACTTTTTTACCTAATGTTAATTTTCCCATTAGTTTATAATCTATTATTTTACCTACTTCTTCTACTATTTTTTTCTCTTTTTGTTTTTCTTTTGTTGTTATTTGTTTGTTTACTTTTTTTAATGTTTTATCTAAAAAAGTCTCTATTGTCACACTTCCCTGTATATTAGTTAATATTACAAAGAAAATAAATAATTGTTTAAACATTTTCATTCCTTTTATTTATTTTTTTTTATTTTTATATATTTATTTTTTATATATTTATTTTTATCTTCATTACTTAAGTCTTTTATGATTTTTATTTGTTTAATATTTTCTTTTTGCTTATTAAATGAATCCACAACAAATACATTTTGTACCTTGTTTACATCCACATTAGGAAAAATTTCTTTATTATATTGATATTCCATTAAATCTAATATAGAATCTCTAATTGTTGTTGAACCTATTATAGGTAATACAATATATTCACCTTTAGGTATATTATATTTATTTGCAGTTTCTCTAAAAGTTTCTATTGTATCTTCTAATTTAAAATTTTCTTCTGCAACGTCAAATACCCCAAATAAACCTAAACTTGTATTTACTACAAATATTTTTGTTTCATTCAATGTTTCTTCACCCTTTAATTGTAAGAAATTATTTAATATTGAAGTTGGTTTTAAAACATTATTTAACATGTTATCTATACTATCCCTTATCTCTACTGGTACTTTTTCATACATATTTATTAATGGTATAAATAATGTTGAGTATATTTCATAATTTATACCTGTCATCCATTCATTATATTCAATTAACCAACTTTTATTTTTTTGTATTTTCTCTACTTTTTCAAATTCATTAAAATCATTAAAATCATTAAAATCATTTGCAGTAATACTTGTTGTAATTAACAATGTTGTTAATAGTTGTTTTCTCATTTTATCTCTTTATCTTTAGTTGTATTATATCTTTTTTTTATTATATCTTTTTTTTATTTATTTAAAATTAAGTTTTTCTTGGTATTATATATGTATGGCTGATGAAAATAAAACCCACGAACCCACCTCCAAAAAAATTGAAGATACCAGAAAGAAAGGTAATGTCCCTAAATCACAAGAGTTTAGTGGATTTGTAATTCTTTTTTTAGGTACTATATTATTTGTTGGGATTTTACCATTTTTCTCTGATTATATTAAATCTATTTTCGTTGAAACATTACAATTTAATGATTTGATCACAATATCAGACATAGACCAAAAATCAATTCTTACTATTTTTATTTTATTTTTTAAAAAATTATTTTTCCTTTTCTTTTTCTTTGGAATTTTTATTATGTTTTTTGCTGTTTTATCAAATGTATCACAATTTGGTTTTCTATTAAATAAATTAAAAATTGATTTTAAAAAACTAAACCCGATTAGTGGTATGAAAAATGTTTTCTCTTTTAAAAAAATCATTGAATATTTAAAAATGTTTATAAAACTTATTATTGTACTCATTATTTTTGGTTCTATATTAAATCTCTTTTTAAAAGAGTTAGCTAACTCTACTATATATTCACCTAGAGCATTATTAGACACATTAAAAGATATTCTTTTCTTCCTTGTTGGATTTGCTTTCATTAATATTGTTATCTTTGCTATTGTTGATTTAGTATTTGTTCGATATAACTATTTTAAGCAATTAAAAATGAGTTTCCAAGAAATAAAAGATGAGTTTAAACAAACAGAAGGTAACCCTGAAATCAAACGAAGAATACGTGAAATACAAATGAAAACTTCACAAGGAAATATGATGTCAAATGTAAAAGATTCAAACTTTGTTGTTACTAACCCTACACATTATGCTGTTTGTATAAAATATGACCAAGAAAGTCAACAACCACCAATGATTATTGCTAAAGGTATTGATTTCCTTGCTTTAAGAATTAAAGATGAAGCAAATAAAAATAATGTTCCTATTATTGAAAACCCCCCATTAGCAAGATCTTTATATGCAGCTGTTGAAGTAAATCAGCCCATTGATGAAGAATTTTATGAAAGTATCATTGATTTGTTACTATATGTTGATAAATTAAATGAAAGTAACTAACTTTAGTTTCTTTCTTATTATAATAATAGTTAAAAGGTTCTAGATTTGTTTAAAAAATTATTTATTTTCACTTTATTTTTATTAAATACTATTTTTTCTACTTCATTAATAACTTCTAATGATATAGAAAAAGAATACTTTATTAAAACAAAAATTAACAATATTGTAAATATTGAATATTTTATTAAAGAGAACTTTGAAGAATTACTACTTAAAACAGGTGGTTATGGTATGTTTACTGGAACACAAAATATCCCATTTTCTTCTACTTGTATTAGTGGTAATAATATTATAGGTAAATCCAACTTTGAGCTTAGTTGTTCTTTAAGATTAAATACAGATTATTATAAATCACTTACCACCAATGATGGTCTAAATCACATTAATGGTAATTTATATAATAACAAACTCTATACAATCAACAATGATTTGATTTTAAATAACTTTTTTTTAAATCAAATTAATCAAGATAAAGCATTTAAATTAAAAGAGGGTGAATTATTTTTATATAATTATTACAAAGAAAAAAATCAAATATCTATAAAATACTCCCCAAAAGAAAATAAATTATTCATATATAATACTTTGTGTAAAAATTGTAATTATATGGATAATGAAACTATTTCTAAATGGAAAAACAATAATCATAGAGGATTAGAAGATACAACCATTACTAACAGTGGTTCTGTCATAACATTTAATTTAAACTATTTAATATTACCAACAAGAGATAATATGTACTTATGTTTATCTAAAAATCCTGATAGTATTCCTATTTTTAATATTAAGTTAGATGAAACAAAAATATTGATAAATAGTAAAACTGAAATTATGTATTCAATTTCTAGTTCTTTTTTAAATAAAACACTAAAACCAAGTAAAAATAATTTTTCTATTTGTTCTTCAACACTAAATGGTAGTGTTATAAATATTACTGGAAAAGAATTGTCATCAAAACAACATTATAACCTTTCATATAAAACATATGGAAAGCAATTATTATCTATTAATAGAGAATTAACTGATGATGGTTTATTACCCTATACTAATTCTACATCAAATGTATATGCTAAAAATAATAATAATCAAATTATATATGATTCTTCTAACCAACCCCTATTCGCAGGAAATCATATTTCCATTGAACCACAAATAAATTATCAAAGTAAAAGTGGAGAAAATACTAATATATATAAATATCAATCTTTATTATTAAATAATATTCCAATATATTCTAATGAAAATATACATAGTAGTATTAAAAGATTTCCTTTATATAATTCTTATGATACTTCTTTACTTACAAATCAAAATATTGTATCAGGTTTAATTGATGAAGTTATACAAGTACCATATTTATTCACTATATTTAGTGATACTAATCCTAATATAACAACTACTGATTACAACACTTTTAAAAAAAGTTTTTTTAATTCAAATTTTATTATATCACCTCAAACTATTGTTTCACTTGGAAGATGTAAAAATACAAAAATAAATTTACAATATTCAAAACCTTGTAACATTGATGAAGATTGTACAAATAACAATGATGTTTGTCTTGGTTCTGGACAAATTGCAATGGTTAGAAAATATCTTGTATCTGATACTAACAATATTAAAACTGTTTCTCCTATATATACAAGTAATTTATCTGTACCTTGTTTAAATAGTCCAAATTTTGGATTCTTAGGTGGTAATATTGGAGTTATGAATAACTCCATTTGTGAAATTAATGCTCCATCAATTTCAAGTTTAAATTATTGTACTTATAATTCTACATTTCCTAATATTATTAAAGATTTAGAAGAAGATTTACAATTCACCTTCATCAAATATAGATTTGATTCTGAAAACTATACTGAGAATTATAATAAAAGAGATTTATTATTTGATTTTATTGATGAAAAACATAATATGAATAGTAATATAACTAACGGTAGTGATTTGTCTACACAACAATTTGGTTTTCAAAATATAAATAAATTAAAAGGTTTAATTGATACATTTGACTTTGATTTAGATACTCCTTTTTCTAATTACTTCAATAGTGTTAATCCTAATGTTATTGATAATATAAATTGGGTTAATACAAAAAGAGGAGAAATAAGTTTTCAACGAGATAGTTATAATTCTAATGGTCTTATTATTTCACATGTTTTTTTAGTAAAAGATACTGATAATGATAATTTATTAGGTGATGTTGTTGCTGTTTTTTTCAATGAGACTAATAATACTTTTCTTTATTATGATTCAAACAAAAATCTTAAAACTTATACTAATTTAAGTAACCTTGTTATAGGAGAACTATTCTTTTCTAAAAGTACTGGTGATATATATGCAAAGCAAGTAAACAATACATTCAATATATGTAGTACAAGTAAAGAAATATGTAATACCAATATTGATTGTTCAAATAATGAAAATTGTATCCCTAATACTAAAAAAATTCATTTACAATTTATTAAGAATTACTATGGAATACCATTAAACGATAGTTCTTCTATTGATAATTGTTTAAATAATGGTGGTATAATCTCTAGTAATAAAATTACTAACCAAATCCTCCCATTACAAATAAGTAATACTACTATTTTAAATAATTTTCATGGTTTATTAAAAGAAAAAGATTAATTATTCTCTATTATGAATAATAAAAAAAATACATTTATAACAACAAGTTATATGTTTGTTAACTATTTCTAATTTTTTTTTTTATTTTTATTTTTTTTATTTTATTTTTATTTTTTCACTTTTTTATCTATATAATAGTTATATACAAAAAAAAATAAACAAGAAAAAAAGGATTTAAAAATGTTTAGAATAATTAAAGATAATTTATTATTAAAAGTTTTATTAACAATAACAGTAGTTATTGTTTTATTAGTTGGTATTACAAGTTACACCTCTTCACAATCTATTTTGAGTAATTCAAAGAATGATGTACAAGAGCAAATCAAAAATGTTAAGAAACTAACTTTCTACACCTTACGTACTGCAATGGACTCTTATGATGTTACTAAAGTTTTAGGAACATTAAAAGATGTTAAAGAAATGGGGGTTGCAAAAAAACTGCATATAGTTAAGGATGAAAAAATATTAAATGATTTTAAAGATATGTATCGTGATGCAAAAATTGATACAACACCTATGTTAAATGATTTCAAAAACATGTCTGAAGAACAAAAAAATGTTTGGAAGTCACAAAAAGATTTAGTTATTTTTAATAAAAATAAGAATGGTTCTAATTCTGCACACTTAATAGCACCTATGGTTGCAGAACAAGAATGTATTGCTTGTCATTCCACTTCAAAAGTTGGTGATACTATGGCATTAATTGAAATTGATTTTGATTTACATGGTCTTGATGGTATGTTAGAAGGTATAAACCACAATATTGTTATTTCTATAATATTATCATTACTTGCTTTAGTTGGAATATTTTTCTTTTTAAAGAAATTGATTTTAAATCCTTTAAATAAACTAAATAATGCTATCATTGATTTAGGAACAGGTAAAATGGATGTTAAATCAAGATTAGAAATAACTTCTTCAGATGAATTTGGTAGTTTAACTAAAAATATGAATATATTCTTAGAAAATTCTGATAATGGTTTAACTCAAGATTTAAAAGTAATTAGTGAAATAGATACTGTATTAAGTAAGGTTAAATTAGGTTTCTTTAATTTTAAAGTTCATGGTACTGCTCACAATAAACAAATTAATAATGTATCTTATACTATTAATGATATGATTTCAACTCTTTCTGCTAATTTAGAAAAAATAAATAATGTTGCCAAATCTTATTCTGAATTAAACTTTGATATTGACTTACCTATTGATCCTAATATCAATGGAGATATGGCTCAAACACTTCAAAACTTTAGATTAATATCTATAGGTATTTCTGATTATATGAATCTTATTTCAAAAACACAAACTATTTTATTTGAATCTTCAAATGATATGACTGACAATTCACAAGTTCAAAATGAAATGATGTTAAGACAAGCTTCTAATCTTGAAGAAGTTTCTGCTGCTATGGAAGAAATATCGGGTAATATAAAAGAAAATACAGAATTATCTAAAACTATGTTAGTAGATTCCACTAATGCTCTTAATAGTAGTAAAAATGGTTTAGATATTTCTACTAAATCTGTTGATGTTATGCTTCAAGTTCTAGAAGCAACAGAAAAAGTTCAGAATTCAGTTGCACAAATAGAACAAATTGCATTCCAAACAAATATTCTTTCATTAAACGCAGCGGTTGAAGCTGCTACTGCTGGTGAACATGGTAAAGGTTTTGCTGTTGTTGCACAAGAAGTTAGAAACCTTGCTGCAAGGTCTGCAGAAGCAGCAAATGAAATTAAAACATTAGCTAATATAACTAGAGAAAAAGTTGAAGAAGGTCAAAGTTTAAGTGTTGAAACTTCTGATAGTTTCAATGATGTTTCTGAGAAAATTGAGAAAACACAAAATAATATTTCTTTTGTTTCTACTGCATTAATAGAACAAAGTGATGGAGTTTCACAAATTAGTAGTACTACTTCTTCTTTAGATCAAGCAACACAAGAAACTTCACATCTTTCTAATTCAATAAATGAAAAATCAATTCAAATACTTGAATTATCTAATTCATTATCAGATGCATTATCACAATCACAATATAATGATACATCTAATAATAATGATTTTGATTATGTTGCTAATATTAATAAAAACAAATCTAATTTGTTTGTATTAAAACAACATATTATTAAAAATATGGAAACACCAACTAATATTGATTTTAACAACAACCCGTTTACTTCTTTTGTTGATGAAATCAACAATAATGATTTAAACTATGAATATAAAGAACTTTTAAGTAAATTAAAATCATTATCTACAAGTAAAGATTTAAATTCTAATTCTTTATCTGCTTTATATACTTCTATTGAAGTTATAGAAAATAGGATTTTATCTATATTAGATAACTTAAAATAATTTTACTTATTTTAATAAAAAGGTATTGTTTATATAATACCTTTTTATTTTCCTGTATTTCTATATTTATTTAAATATGATTGTTTTGGAACTCCTAAAAATTCATAAACCAATCTATTATCTTTATATATTAATGTTGAAGGACTTCCTTCAATTGAAAATACATCTATAAAACCTGGGTAAGTCCCTATATCATAAGTATTTACATTATCTATTTTTTCTTCTTTTATCATCTCTTTATATTTTTTCATAGGTTTACAATTCTTTATATAAAATATATTTATAACATAACCATCTGTATCATTTTCTTCTTTATAAATTTTATATATATCTTTAATCATAATAAGAAACTTTCAGTTAAACTTTTTGTTAATAAATACCAGCCATCTATTAATATAAAAAATAATATTTTAATAGGTAATGCTATCATTGTAGGAGGTAGCATCATAAACCCTAAACTCATCAATACTGAAGACACTACTATATCTATTATTAAAAATGGTATAAATATTAATATACCAATTACAAATGCATTATATAATTCACTAATTAAAAACGCGGGGGCCAATGTAAAAAAATCTATTTCTTTAACATCAGGAGTCTTTGGATATTCTACCCCCCTTATTTCTATAAATAATTTTAAATCTTTTTCTCTTGTATTTTTTAACATAAATACTTTAAATGGTTTTAAACCTTCTTCCATTGCTACTTTATAATCTACTTGTTTATTCATATATGGTTCTATTCCATTATTATATGATTCCATTGCAACAGGTTTCATTATAAAGAATGTTAGTATTAATGCTAAAGAAGAAAGAACTGTTGCAGGTGGTGTACTTTGTAATCCTAATGCTTGTTTTAAAATTGAGAATACAACAACTATTCTTGTAAAAGAAGTCATCATAAAAATCATACTAGGTGCCATACCTATAATAGTAAACAATAATAACATTTCTAAAGTACCAACCAACTTTTCTGGTTGAGTTATATCTGGTAATGTTAATGTTATTGATTCATTCCCAAATAAAAAAACTGGTAGAATTATTAATAATATTTTTAACATTTTATTATTTACCCAATTTTAAATTCTGGATTTGTAAATTTAATGGACTCATACCTTGATGATTTTTTTTATTCATTAATTTTTTATATTTCTCTATAGTTTTTAATTTATTTATTATTTTAGGATTTTTATTTATAGTTAAATAATGCATAAAATTATTTCCACCATTATCCTCAATATTAATATCTATTTCTTTTTGTTTTAATAAAAAAACTGTTGTTTTAATATTTGACACACTTGAAAACATCAATGCTGTCTCACCATTCTTATTTCTAAAATTAATATCTGCTCCATTATCCAACAATATTTTTACACCTTCTTTATTATCTTTTATCACAGCTGCAATTAACAATGTTATTCCTTCATTTGTTGCTATATTTCGCTTATACTTAATATGTTTTACTGTATCTTCTAATCTTTGATTATCGTTTTTATGTATTGCAGTTATTCCTGCACTTAATAGAATAAGTGGATTTGTGAACTTTGTATTTTTATGTTCTTGTAAATAATATGTCACTCCACCCATCAACGATATAAGTAACATATAAGGTTTAAATTTAAATTTCACTATAAGACCTTTTTTTGTTTATTCTACCACAATTTTAAGAAAAAAAGGTTTTTTTATTTTCTTTTTTTATTATAATTTCTCAATAAATCAAAGGTAATTATATTATTATGTTAAAAAAAATTTTCTTTCTTCTACCTATAAGTCTTTTATCTGATTGTATTATCACATCAAATAAAGATTATTATGTAAATGATAAAATAACTCCTTCTATTTACAGTAATTGTTCTTTTAGTGATAAAAACTATAAATCAAAATATTACATTCCTAAAAATACAAAAATCGAATTAAGAGATTTGGAAGAAATAAATCAAAAACAATTATTAGTTCTACCTAATAATATTAAGATTATATTTAAGAATAGGGTAGTTGAAAAAACTGCTACTAAAATAAAAACAAAAGACATAAATAATAATTTAAAAGTTTACCACATTAAGGAACTATACAAAAATGACTAAACAAAAACAATATTCATTCTTAGGAAAAACTGCTCAAAAAGCACTAAATAAAGCAATTGAAGAATTAGGTGATGACGCAATCATTATAAACACTAAAAAAATTAAAAAACATGACACCTTTGTATATGAAGTAACTGCTTTAGCTCCTGAAAATGAAACTAACAATAATAATGATACTTTTCAAAATCAGTATATGAAACAAAAACCTCAAACTGAAGTTATTAATCAAGATAAACAAAATGTATTACCTTCAAATCAAAACAAAGAAACATTAAAAATTAAACATTTAGAAACACAGTTACATAGCATTACAAATACTCTTGAATTATTACAACAACAAATTTTTCAACAAAGTCACTCAAATATTATTATACCACCTGAGTTTAGAGAATTATCTATATTTCTTAAGGGAATATCTTTATCAGATGAATTATATGAACAAATAATGAAAATTAGTATTTCAAATTTTCCATTAGAATTAAAAAATAAAACTTCACAAATGAAAACAATCTTAGCTAAAATATTACAAAAACACATTTATATAAAAGAGGAATTACCTTTAGAAATAAGTAAAAAGAAAATATTACTATTAACAGGACCTACTGGGGTAGGTAAAACTACAACTGTTGCTAAGTTAGCTTCAAAGTTTATGTTAGAAGATAATTATAAAGTTGGTTTAATTACAATGGACCAATACAGAATAGGTGCTGAAGAACAATTAGAAAAATATTCAAAAATATTAAATTGTTCTTTTGCATCAATATCTACTTCTTCTGAATTATTACCTATATTGAAAAAAATGAAACATTGTGATTATATAATCATTGATACTTTAGGAACATCACAATTTGATACTACTAAAATAAATCAGTTATCTTCTTTTTTACAAAAGCATGTTAAAATACCTTTAGAAACATTATTAACTATACCTTCTAATATTAATTATCAAGATATGTTAGATATTCATGAACAATTTAAAATATTAAAACCTTCTAGTATTATTGCAACTAAAATGGATGAAACAAGATATTATGGTTCTTTATTTTCTTTCTTATATAAAACAAAATTACCATTACAATATTTAACTATAGGACAAGCAGTACCTGAAGACTTAATTAAGGCAACACGAAACACTATAACAACTTTACTTTTTGATTATAAAAATTTAAAAAAATACAAAGAACATAAAAAAAATAGTTACAAGGGATAATCATTATGAAAAAAAATCAAGCAACTACTTTAAAAGAACTTGTTAAAAAAAATAAATTAACAAGTTTAAAGAATATAGTAACTCTAAAAAAAGATAAAAATGATAAAATAAATAAAACCTCTAATATAGATTCACTTGATATTACTCATAATCCAAATATTAATAATTCTCATAAATCAAATAAAAGAAGAATATTTTTTACAAGTTCTTCAAAAGAGCAAGGCACAACTACTTCTTTATTAAACTTATCCACTCTTTTATCAGACCATTATGAGAAAAAAACTTTATGTACTACTTTTAATGATTTAAACAATGTTAAAAAAATGCAAGATTTCTTTTTTTCTGATATTTTTTCAAGTATTAAACCAACACCTTTATCTAAAACTATAAGATATAATTTAGATATAACTGAATCTATTCAAGAGTTTGAATATTCTAAAAATCTTTATTTTTTAAATAATGACTTTTTTAGTCATATAAAACAATTAAATTCTATCGCAAATGAAGCATTTAATAAAACTACAAAGTTTTTTTATAAATCTGATTTTGATTTTATGTTAATTGATATTGCTTTAAATAAACTAATTGAAATTGATATATCTTCTTCTGAAGAAATAATTGTTGTTTCAACTCTTGATGAAGAAGATTTAAAAGAAAATTATTCGCTTGCCAAGAAATTATTACAATTAACACCAAACGTAAGTTTATTTTTTAATAACACCCACTCTATTAATAATTTAGATATTATTTCTAAAAAAATAGAATTACTATCTGATAATAAAATAAAAGTGATAGGTTCTATTTTAAAATCAGATATTGTTAATTTTAATTCTACTAGAAACAACCCTTTCTTTGTAAAAAAGAACATTGAATTACCTTTTTTTGATTTATATAAAAGTTCTATTAAAAAAATCTTTTTTTAATTCTCAATATATTTATAATATCTTTATAATTTTTTAAGGATATTATAAATATGAAAATTAATGATTTTAATCCAGCCCAATTAGTTAATATTAATACTAAGTCAAATGTTAATAATTTTGAAACATTTTTTAAACAAAAACTTGATAATTTAAATTCAGAGCAATTAAAATCTGAAGTTAATATATCTGAGATATCAACAGGTAAAAGTGAAAATCTTCAAAAAGCAATTCTACAAATTGATAAAGCAGAAATGGAATTAAAGTTTGCTTTAGAGGTTAGAAATAAACTTTTAGATAGCTATAAACAAGTAATTCAAACACAAATATAGGTTTTAGTTAATGGGAATGTTTGATAATTACAATATATCTGCTTCTGCAATGCAAGCACAAAAATTTCGTGTAGATATTATTAATACCAATATAGCTAATTCAAATACAGTTATGACAGAAAATGGTGAAGGTCCATATAAAAGAAGAGATGTAATTTTTAAAGAAAATTATATCAATAAACAAAACCAAGAACAAGTACATAACAATCAACAAATGAATAATAAATATTTAAGTGGTGTTAAAGTTGAAGATGTATTTGTTGATGAAAGTTATAAAATGGTTTATGAACCACATAACCCTTACGCTGATAAAAAAGGTTATGTTAAATACCCTAACATTAATGTTATTAAAGAAACCAGTGATTTAATTGATGCACAAAGTGCATATGAAGCCAATATTAATGCTTATAAAAATAAGAAAAATATTGATTTACTTACAATTAATTTATTAAAGAACTAATTTAATGTTATCTATAATTTTAAAAGAAAATAGATATTTATTTCCATTTTTAATTCATAAAAATTATATAAATAAATATGGTAAAAGCACTTTTAATAAAGAAATATTATTTAATTCCTTTGATAATTTATTTGAAAAAAAAATTGAGATACATAGAAGAAAAATATTTAATAAAGAACTCCTTTATAATAATATTATTAAAGGTGATTTAAATTCTTTAAATAATTTAGAATATCTAGCAGGTATAATTTTAGAGAATGTCTATTCTAATAACACTTACTTTGTACATTCTTCTATCAAAGATAATATTAATTTTTTACATCAAAATAATATTTTATCTTTTAATGATATAAGTTTTAATGTTAATAAGAACTTATTATCAGTTAGTAATGAATATAAACCATTTTATATATTTAATACTTTATCTACTAATTTTATATTTATACAAAGTGGTTTAACAACATTAGAACAAACTGATATATATAATTATTTAAAAACATTAAATATTAGTAAAATACATTTTATACCTTATAATTTTGCTAACAAATGGAGTCAAACCCTTTTTGATTATGTAATTTTTAACGAAAATTTGAATGTTGAAATATTTGATGACTATATAACACAAAGTCCATTAACAAAAAATTCTAAAATTAATTCTCTTTTTTAAATTATTTTCTAAAAATAAAAAAAATATCATTATAATACTTTTAATTAAATTATTTTAGGAGCAAACATGAATGAAATGGTAGCAATGTTCAAAGAAGAAGCAGATGAATTATTCTCTTCAGCAGAAAATCTTTGTTTAAAAGCAGAAAAAGAAGGGTCTTTGTCAGATGATGACATGGGGGCACTTTTTAGGGATATACATACATTAAAGGGGTCTGGAGCGTCAGTTGATTTAATATCTTTCCCTAAATATGTACATGATTTTGAAACATTTATGGACAAATTAAGGAAAAAAGAATTAACTTATGAACCTCATATGGCTGATGACCTTTTAACTGGTTTAGATATAATGCAACAAGTTTTTGATGAAGAAGCAGCAAATGGAGTTTTAGATGACAATTCATTTTATAAACTTACTTTAGAATCAATCAACGTAATTAAAGGTTATTTAGGTGAAGTCCCTGTAGAGTATAATGTTATAGATGATACTTCAACTGTTCAAGTAGTTACAGGTGAAGAAGAAGCTCCAAAAGAAGCTAAAAAAATTGATAATTCAAATGCAAGTATTAGAGTAAACCTTGATAAAATTGATAAACTTATGAATGGTGTTGGTAATCTTGTTATTGTTAATGCTATGTTAGCACAACTTGCTGAAGAAGTTCAAGAAAAAGAATTATCTAGTCTTTTCCAAGAAAAAATGTTATTACTTGAAAGAGAAGTTAGAAGTCTACAAGATGGTGTTATGAATGTTAGAATGGTACCAATGGAAATTATTTATAATAAATTTCCAAAAATGATTAGAGATGTTTCTAAAAAATTAAATAAAACTATTGACTTTCAACATAGTGGTGATAGTGTTGAAATTGATAAAGCAACAATTGAAGGTTTAACAGACCCTTTAATGCACATTGTTAGAAACTCACTTGACCATGGTATTGAAGCTCCACAAGACAGAATTTCTAAAGGAAAACCAGAAGCAGGTTTAATATCACTTGGAGCAGAAACTTCAAATGGTATGATTATTATTACTATTGTTGATGATGGTAATGGTATTAATGGTGATAAAGTTGCTGATAAAGCAATTAAGAATGGTCTTATAACTCAAGAAGAAGCTAATAACATGACTTTTAATGAAAAAGCAGAATTAGTTTTCAGTCCTGGTTTATCTACTGCTGAAGAAATTACTGATATTTCTGGAAGAGGTGTTGGTATGGATGTTGTTAAAACAAATATTACTTCACTTGGTGGTAAAATTACACTTGATACAAAATTAGGTGAAGGAACAACTCTTATTATATCATTACCATTAACATTGGCAATCCTTGATGGGTTAAACATTCAAGTAGGAACAAGTACTTATGTTATGCCTTTAAATGTTTTAACTGAAACATTACAAGTTACACCAAAAATGATTAAAAAAATTGGTGCTGGTAATCAAGAATTCTTAAAATATAGAGATAATTATATTCCTATTGTTAGACTTTATGAAGAGTTTGCAGTTGATGATGGTATAGAAGATATTGAAAAAGGTATTATGTTAATTGTTTCCAATCAAGGAAATACATTAGCCGTATTTGTTGATAAGTTTGCTAATCAACAACAGTTTGTTGTTAAACCTATGGATAAAAACTTTATTCAAGTTCCAGGTTTCTCTGGTGCAACAATTAAAGGTGATGGTTCTATTTCTTTAATTTTAGAACCTTTTGAACTAATTTCAAATAATCACAACATAAATAATGAAGAGGATGGGGAATAATTATGAATACTATACTATTTGATATAAGTGGAAATAGAGCGTTAGTTGATATTAATAATATTCAAGAAATACTTGAAAAACCAAAAGAAATTACAAAGATCGTTGATTCAAATGAATGGATTAATGGTTTAATTGATCTTAGAGGTGAAGGTATTACTATTATTGATTTAAAAACAATTATAAATGCAGATGGTGAAAACAATGATGTTGTTAACAAACCAGTTGTTATTATATTAAAAAATAAATCTGGTGAAAAACTTGGTGTTGAAGTTGATAATATTCACCATGTACAAGAGATAACTGAAGACAATGAAATTATTCAAAATAATTCAGAAGGTTACAATCAGTTCTTCCCTACTGTTGTAAAAGTTAGTAATAAATTAACTTTTATATTTGACGTTGAAACTATTTTTCATGAATATAACAATAAAAATCACAAAAAAGGATAAAGAATGGATTTTAATCAAACTATAGAAAATATTGATATTGCAAAAGCAAACATTGATTTTATTTTACTAGAATCACAAACTAACCATAAGTTAGTTGAATCAGAAAGAGCCGAGTTATTTGAATTTTTAACTGTTATTTACAGTGAATTATCGAATTTTGAAAATGCTATTCATACAAAAGCATTAGTTACTGCTTTACTTGATTTAATTAAAGCAGCTTTTTGGGATGATGATAAAATTATTAATATCTTCCTTAATTCAGGAAAATTATTTGAAATTATTATTACTGAATCTATCAAAGAAAAGAACTTTGTTGAAAATGTTGTAGATATTAGAAGTTTTGAAGAAGAATTAACTATGGAACTAACTAAAGAGAAAGAATTAATTGCTAAAAAAGAAGCTGAAGAAAAAATGATTTTTGAAAACAACAAGAATAAAGAATATTTAATTTTAGAATTAAATAATGTTAAATATACTGTTAACTTAAATGATATTCAAGAAATTATTGTTTTTCCAGAATCAATTACAAAAATACCTGGAACAAATGAAGTAGTTCTTGGTGTTACTAATCAAAGGGGTGAAGTTATACCTTTAATTGATATGAGATTATTATTTAATACTAAGACTAAAGAAGATATTGAATACACTAAAGAAGATATTGTTCTTACAGTTAAAACTTCTTCTGGTAAAATGGTTGGGTTAATTGTTGATAAAGTGATTACAGTTACAAAAATTAATGATGATCACATTTCTGAAGATGTTCCTTCTCTGGAAATACCTAAAGAATATTTATCAGGTATTACACACCAATCTAACTCTGGAAATGCAGAATTAGATGAATCTACTATTGTTTTATTAAATATTAGTAACTTATTAAGTGAAGAAAAATTATCTTTAATGATTGACTAAAATGATAAAGAAAGAAAGTTTTTTATAAACTTTCTTTCTTTTCTTCTATTTCTTCAACCTCTACTTCAGTCATAAAGACTAAGAATGTAAACCATATCATTTTTTCAAGTTTTGTTATATCTTTTATATTTTTATCATTAAATTCTGAAATACCTACTTCAACTGAATCTATAAATGTTTCATAAAGTGTATCTTTATTTATTTCTTTTATTTTGGTTTTTATTTTTTTTACACTTATCCTTAAAAATATATCTTTTATTTCTTCCATTGATTTATTTTTTATTTTTTCTATTTCTATATTTGTTTTTAACATTATATTATATTCTTCTATTATATGTTCAAAAGGACCTTTCCCTTTAACTGTATTTTGAATATAATTAACCATTATCTTTTGATTTTTTTTAATAAATTCTTCAACAAATATTAATATATTTTCCTCTATCATTTCTTCTAATTCTTTCATTGACTTATCTTGGAAGATTTCAATAGTATTTTCAATTTTTAAAATACCTTTTTCTATTTCTTTTAAATTATCCCCTTCACCTTCCACATTTATATATATATCATTAGATATACTTAATATTAATTCTCTTATCAAGGATTCATTAATTTGTTCTTTCATTATTGTATAATATTTTTCTAATTCTTTTGCATATTCATGTACTGGGTCTTTTTGAGTATTTTGTCTAAACCAAATACCTTTTTTAATATTTTCTGATTTATCTAAAAAATGTTTCCATTCCTGATCAAGGATAAACAAATATGTTGTTTTTAAGTTTTCTTCATTCTTTAAAATATTTGTATTTAATTGTTGTTTTAATATTGTATATAACAATTGACTTAAACTTTCTTTTTCATTTATTTTATTCATTAATTTCATCATTGTTTCTAAAGATAATACAAACCCTAATTCAGTTATTTCATTTATCATTTTTTCTATTTCCATCTTTTGATTTTGATTGTTTCTTTTTACTATTTTTTCTATTTCCATTTTTATTTTATTTTTTACATCTTTTTTTAATATTGTTATTTCTTTTTCCATTAATACATTCCTAGAGTTATAAAATATATTTCTATAACTAGAGAAACTTTTATCTAATTTAAATAATGTTTTTCTTTGTTCATAATATTGTCCCTCAAGAGTAACTTGTGATTTTTTTACAAGATTTGATAACATATCTATTTGAGCACCACCTTCAAAGTCTGCTAATGTTTTTTTTGTCATTTTTTGCATTGCATTCATATCTTCTTCTCTTTCTGGAAATCTTAATAAATCATCTGTTATACTTAGTAAGAATACTGATCTACCTTTATTTCCTTGTCTTCCAGAACGTCCCATCAGTTGATTATCTATCCTTCTATTGTGATATCTTTCAAAACCTATTAATTGTAAACCACCTTTTTCTAATATTTCTTCTTCTATTTTAATATCAACTCCACGACCTGCCATATTTGTTGCTATTGTTACACTTCCTTCTTCTCCTGCTGTTTTAATTATATCTGCTTCTTTCTTATGATTTTTTGCATTTAAAACTTTTATCTCTTTAATATCTGCTTTATTCATAGCTTCATATATATATTCTGATTGTTCTATTGATATAGTTCCTATTAATGTAGGTAACCCTTCCCTTTTATTTTCTTTCACCTTACTAATTAATGTATTCATTTTTTCTTCTTCACTACCAAACAGTAAATCATTTTCATCTATTCTTTGAATTACCTTATTAGTTGGTAATCCAATTACTTCTAAGTCATACATTATTTTAAATTCTTCTTTTTCTGTCATTACTGTTCCTGACATACCTGTTTTATAGTTGAATAAATTAAAAAATGATTGATAAGTAATCATAGCATTTGTTTCAGAAGATTCTTGTACTTTCACTCCTTCTTTTTCTTCTATTGCATTGTGTAAACCATCTGACCATCTAACACCTTCACTAATTCTTCCAGTGTTTTGATCTATGATTTTGATTTCTTTATCTTGTATTAAATAGTCTTTTTCTTTTTCATATACATATATTGCTTCCAACGCTTTTATTATTCTATGTGCTAATTCATAGTTATTTTTATCAAATAAATTTTTAATACCTTCTTTTTTTTCTATTTCTATTATTGCTGCATTTTTAAAACTAACTTTTTTTGATAATTTATCTATACTTAACCCCTTTCTATCTACTGTTTTTGCAATATTATGGGCCCTTCTTATCATTGTTTTATTTATTTTTACTTCTGAAGATATTATTAATGGAGTTCTTGCTTCATCTACTAAAATTGAATCTATTTCATCTATAATTACAACATCAAGTTCTCTAACTACTTTTTCTTCAATTCTATAAACCATTTGGTCTTTTAAGAAATCAAATGCTAAATTATTATTTGTTGTATATACTATATCTTTTAAATACTTTTCTTTCTTTTCTTCTTTTGTATCTGTTTCTAATACATAACCTGAAGTATAATCAAAAAAATCAAATAATGTTTTGTTTAACTCTGAATCCCTCTTTACTAAATATTCATTCACTGAAACATTATATATTATATTATTACCTACTTTTTTTAAGTATATTGATAGTAATGCTCCAACTAGTGTTTTACCTTCTCCAGTTTTCATTTCTATTACTTTATTTTTCGCTAGTAGTACACCTATTATTTGTACTTTATATGGTTTCAACCCTAATACCAATTCACTACCACGAATCATTAATGCTATTATTTCTTTTTCTTTTTCTTTTGAAGTATTTTTGAATGTTTTTTTAATTTCTTCTTTTGTAGATTTTTTATATTTATTATTATAGATTTTAAAAATTTCTTCTACTTGTTTTTCTACTTTGTTTATTACTTTATAATCTTGATCAAAAATTAGTTTTATTAGATGTTTCATTTTTTTACCTTTTTTTCTTTATTTTATCTAAACAAAAGGTAAAAAAAATAATTATATCACTATATGTGGTATTAATAAAACAAATGAAGCACCTTTATTATCATTTTTTAATAATATTTTACCCTTCATATGTTTTTCAACCATGTTCTTAACCATGTATAATCCAAGTCCTGTTCCATTTAAGTCTTTTTTTGTACTAAAATAAGGTTCCCATATTCTATCTACTATTTGTTGTGGTATTCCACCTGCATTATCGTTAAATACAATCATACATTGACCATGTTTTTTTGATACATTTACTATAATTTTTTTGATTTTTTGATTTTTAGGAAAAGCATCAAAAGAATTTTTAATTAGATTCATAGTTATTTGTTTTATTTCTCCATCTTTTTCTTTCACTTTCATTGTATCGTCTAATGATACAACTAATTCAACATTATTTTTAGTCAATAATGGTATCAATGTATCTGTTGCTTTTTTTATTTCCGTAGCAACATTAATTATTACTGATTTTTTATCCTGTTGTAAATAACTTCTAAAATTATCAATGGTATTTGATAAAAAATCAACATTTTTACCAATTTTTAATAAATCTTCTTTCAATATTTCTTTTGTCATTAAACCTAACATTTCTTTTATTTGTACATCATCTACAATGAGTGATATAGAAGTCAATGGTTGTCGCCATTGATGTGCAATCATTGCAAGAGTTGTTTCAAATGTTTGTTCTGAATCGTTGTATGATAATTTATTTTTTGATACTTTTTTATTACTGATTTGATTTTCAAGTTCTGTAATACTTAATAATAAATCTTCTTGTACAAAAATTTCTTCTGTTATATCTACAAAATGACAAAATATCCTTGAATATTCCATATTATTATTCATTAATGGAAACATAGTAGTTTTTAATATCTTTTTTGTTTTATTTATTTTAAATTGTATATTATTACTATATGTTAAATTTAACTTCATAGCCTCTACTATATCATATTTTGTATTACTTACCTCATCTTTATGAAAAAAATCAAATATTTTATTTCCTTCTAATAAAATAATTTCTTCTTGGAATAAATTAAAAAATGTATCATTATAATTTTCAACTTCAAATGTTTCAAAATCAAGATATACATTTAAATCTATATTATTTAGAATATGTTCAAAATTTTGTTTTTCTTTTTCAAAATAATTCGCATTATTTTCATAAAATAGTTGAAATTCATCCTTTTTTATTTTTTCATGTTCTTGTTTATAAGCATTTAGGATATTAGTTAAAAAACTTTGATAAGAAGTAAATACTACTATTGATTCATTTTCAATAAATGACATTTCTTTCTCTGAAAATTTTCTTAAAAGTTTATGATCTATCATTATTTGTATTTTTTTGATATCTCTTTCTTTCATCTCTTGTATATCTTCCACTGAAGTAATTAAACATACATTTATGTGTGTCTCACTTTCTTCTAGAAAAGAATGATATTCCTTTTTAGCATTATTAAAAGAATATTTCTTTGACAATTCTTTAATTTTTTTTGCGTATTCTATATAGGATGGTTTGGTAAAAAAATCTTTATTTAATAGTACAAAATTTATCTTTAAAAAATTTGAATAATAATTTATTTCATTATTTATCATTTTCTGCCCTTATATTTATAATTTCTAAATGTTTAGATATTATAAATGAATTATAATAATTTTGACTTTCTATTACATCTTCTATTATTATTGTTTTTTTTATCTCTTTTTCTATTTGTTCTTTTAATATATTTCTATAAAAATATAATTCATTTGGTAAATTAACTATTATTTGATATTCTTTGATTTCTTTCTTATCTAATTTTTGTTTTTTCTTTATAATCTTTTCTATTGAAGTATTTAATACTATTTGAATTATAGAAGTATATAGTATTTCATATATATATTCAGTAGTTATGGAAACATTCTCTTCAAATGGAACTGCACTTATTATTGCTTTCCCATCTTCCATTGCTTTATATATTTCTGTATAATCTTTATATTTTTTTTCTTCTATGGGAATATAACTTGTTATGAAGGAATTTTTTGTCAAATTGTTTTTGTTTGAGGATATTGAAGTGTATATATCTATATTATACATATAAGACCTTTTATTTATATTATAAAAAGTCTTATTTATTTTTGATGATAATTTATCTTTTTAATTTAATTTCGTCAATTAAACCAAGTTCCAATGCTTCTTTTGCACTTAAAAAATTATCTCTATCTGTTAATTCCAACATTCTTTCATAAGAAGTTTTTTTATTTGTACTATCTGCCATTATTTGTGTTAACTCTGTTTTCATTCTAAGAATTTCCTTAACATGTAATTCCATATCACTTGCTTGTCCTTGTGCTCCACCTAAAGGTTGATGAATCATCACTCTTGCATGAGGTAGTGAAATTCTATGTCCTGGTTCACCTGCTGCTAATAAAAATGCTCCCATTGAAGCAGCTTGTCCCATTGTTAATGTATGCACTGGACAAGAAATAAAATTCATTGTGTCATATATAGACATACCTGCAGTTACTACACCACCTGGTGAATTAATAATCAATGTAATTGGTGCTTCTGGATCTTCTGCTTCTAAAAATAATAATTGTTGTACAATAGAACCAGCAGAATTATCATCTACTTGACCATTTAAATATACTAATCTATCTTTTAATAATCTACTTGCTAAATCATATACTCTTTCTCTTCCATTCTCCTCTACAATAACTGTAGGGTAATATGTATTCATTGGTTTTTGCATTTTTTTCCTTTTTTATTTAATAATGTATTATATACAATTAAATATAAAAATAAACTTAATACTTTAAAAAAAAGTTTTAATTGAAAAAATATTTGATTTTTAGGGATTATTCTGAATTTATTTTATTAAGAAACCATCATCATTAATGGTTAATTCATTTAGAGAACTTGTTATTTAAATATTAAAAATACAAGTTCTTTATTTATTTTATTAGTTATTACTATCTTGATATTCATCTTCTATAACTACTAATATTTTTTTTGATTGTCCTGGTTGTACTTCATTTTCTTTAGATTTTAAGTCACCTAAATATATTGCAGTATAATTAGCAAATCTTTTTTTTACAAATTCAGGAGTAAGAATTAATGTTGAAAAATCTTTATTTTTAACTGTTAATTCTAACATTACTAATCTTTTCTTCTTTATACTACTACCTTTTACATCTTTTATATAAGGTGTTTCAAAAACTGTATTTAATGTTAATTTATAATTTAACACTCCCTCACCATAAAATGATTCTTTTTTTACTTCACCTTCAAACAATGTTTTATTTACTATTTTTTTATTTTCTTCTATTGTTATAAATGATTCTTTTTTTAGTAATTTATCTAATAATAATTTTGTTGAAACATGATTAAAATATGAATGTATATTTCTTATTGAAAGTTTCTTTTTGAATTCAGGTAATATATTCATTTTTGTTTTACCCATGAATAAATTAAATACTACATACCTTTTTGAAGGAGAATCACCATATTTTAAAACAAGATTTTTTGTTGTACCATCCAAAAATGACAGTTTAATATTATGATTTAAAGTTAAATCTTTATTTTCTATTATTAATTCTTTCGCTGTTTTTGTGTTAATCTCTAATTTAATATATTTATTTGATGCTGATTCTAATTTAATTATTTTTTTATCAAAATTTATATGAATTATTTGTTGAAAAGGTATGTTTAAAGTTATAAACTTTTCTTTTCGTTCTATAAATGTTGTATATACTTTTTTATTAAACTTTCTTTTTTCTTTTACTTCTGTTATTCTTTTCAATGTATTTATATATTTTTCTCTATTCTCTGGTTTCATTCTTTCTAAATAATTTTCTAAACTTTCCTGTTTTATCCTTAGTATCTCTTCTTCTTCTTTTTTTCTTCTATCTTCAAATATTTCTTCTTTTGTTGAAATATATTCTTTTTCTTGTTTTAATTTTGGTTCTTGTTTTACTTTTTGTTCTTGTTTTACTTTTGGTTCTTGTTTTGCTTTTTGCTCTTGTTTTGGAAATAATGTAAAACCTGCTTCAATTATAGATAAAGACAATATACATAATGTTATTACTTTGATTTTTTTATTCATTAGACAATCCTTTAATGTTTATTTTAAACATTTTTTCTTTAGAAGTTTGTAGATAATAGTTAATAAAAATTTCTTCTGTTAATAACAGTATATCTTTTAATTCTTTTTTTATTTTTTTATCTTCGGTTTGTTCTACTTTAATTTTATAAGAATAATTATATGCATTTACAAAATTCACTTTTAACATTTCAAGGTCTCTAAATATTCTATATTTATCATCTTTTGTTATTTTGGTATTTGATAATTTTAATACATTTGTTTTAAAATTATTTAATTGTTCTATACTAACCTTTTCTTCAGATATTTTAATAAAAAAGAAATTTATTATTATTTTAATTTGATTTTTATTCAAATATTTCATTTCTTTATAATCTTGATATTTTAATATATTAAATAATCTTTTGTATTCTTCTTTTTTGATTAAACTTACAAATTCTGTATGTTTAAACAAAACATATGCTTCATCAATTTTATAACTATTTATTAAAAAGTCTATCTTTTTTTCATTTACTTTCAATGAAGTTTCAAGATAATTTTGTTCTTCCTTTCCATATTCTATTTCTGATTTCAATGTTTCTATTTTTTTCTTTAATAGATTTGTTTTAATATTACTTATATCTTTATTTATATAAACTTCTTTATTTGTTTTTTGTTGTTTTAATAAATTTAGTTTTATATCTGTTAAGTTAACATATTGAGCAGCTTGCAGTGTTAATTGTGAAATACAAAGTATTGTAAGTGATTTTATATACATTTAAACCTCTTTTTGTTTTATTATATAACAAAAGAAGTTTAAATAAGTGTTTTTTTTAATTTTTTACTTGTTTAAGTACTTTAAACTTTAAATTTAAATTGTTTTTTTGTTCTATAGTAAAGTCAATCCCTTGTTCACTCATTATGTCCATTGATTTTTTTACTATTTCTTTCTCATCAATTATTATATCTATTAATGCAGATTTAGTATTATCTTTACTTAATTCACCATAAATAAAAGTTTGTTTTTCACCTTCTTTATTTGTACAAACCAATTCTCCGTCTGTAACTTTATCTATATATAGTCCTTCTTTTCCTAAACTTTTAAATAGTTCACCATATGATTCAAATTTTTCAATTTTTTCATTCTTTTCAATGATTATCATTCTTGTTTCCTTTCTTTTTTATACGTTTTTACTATATATTAAAAAACTTAAAAATAACTTAAATAGTTATTTTCTTTTCTTAAAAGATGCAAATAAATCAAATTCTTGTTTATTATGATCTTTTTTGATAGTTGTTTCATCTATTCTAATTTTCAATGGTTCTTTATTATGTTTTGAAGGAACATTTAAAATTTCAGCATTTATATGTGTTGAATGATTTTGACTACTTGTATCATTTATTAAACTATCTGTTACTTCTTTTTCTTTTTCTTCTTTAATTTCTTTTTTATCTACAAAACCTGTTGCTAAAATAGTTACATTAACTTCATCAAGTTCTAAACTTTCATCATAATTGATACCATAAATTATTTCTAAATCCGTATCTTCACCACTTTGTTCATATATTATATCTGTTGCTTTATTAATTTTCTTAAAACTATATTTTGGGTGTATAGTCCAATTAATAATAATACCTTTACAACCAAATATGTCTGTTGTTTCTAATAAAGGATTATTTAAAGCATCACAAACAGCTTCTTCTGCAGCATTATCTGATTTTGAATAACCTGTACTAATTAATGCTTGACCAGAATTATTTAATGCTGTTCTTAAATCTGCAAAGTCAATATTGATAGAATCAATACCACTTCTTAAAACTATATTTAATATACCATTAATAGCATTTGCTAAAACATTATCTGCCATATTAAATGCATCTCTCATTCCAATATCTTCAGGTGCAGTCTCTTCTATTTTATTATTGTCTATAATAATCAAAGAATTAACTGATTTTTTTAAATTTTCTAATGACTCTTTTGCTATTTTAGTTCTTTTTTTTGCTTCAAAAGAAAAAGGTGTTGTTACAACTGCAACAGTCATAGCACCAATTTCTTGACATATTTGTGCTATTGGTGCTATAGCACCTGAACCTGTCCCACCACCTAAACCTGTTGCTAAGAAAATTAAGTCAGCACCTTCTAGTTTTTCTTTTATTTCTTCAATACTTTCTGAAACTGCTTCTGCTGCAACTTCAGGTTTCATACCTGCACCCATCCCCTTACAAGTCTCTGGTCCTAATTGAACACTACTAATTCCTTGGTCTTGTAATGCTAGGACTTCAGCATCTGTATTCATACTAATATATTCTATACCTGTAATTTCTATTTTATCTTTCATATAGTTTTTATAGAAATATGATAACATGTTACCTCCACCACCACCAACACCAATAATCTTAATATTAATTTTTAAACCATTTTCAATTTGTTTTTCTATATATTCCATTTTTTATCCTTTTTTTACCATTTATATTTTATAATTTGTTTTTTATTAGTTCTATTTTAACATTTATTTATTGTTTTGTCTTTGTTTACCACAATTTTTTCATCATTTTTTTACTTTTTTCAAAAAATGTTTCTTTTTTATTTGATACATTTGATACATTTGATAAATTAAAACCATCTGATTCTGGTTTATGATTTTCGTTTAAACCACCTTCCATTTTTATTAATTTATTTAAATAGTTGTAACTTATCGTATCAACATGTGCTAGTTTATTAACCATACCTATTATTACTATATCTGATTCTAATAATTCCACATTAAATATATTGTTATTATTTATATTTTCTGAATATTCTACATTTCTTGTATTCTTTACATAATCTGTAAATATATTATCAAATATAATTTCTATTCCACTAAATTTAAAATTATGTACAAACAAAATACCATTTAAATATTGTTCTATTTGAATTTGTTCTACTTCTGTTTTAATATTGTCAAAAATTTCTTGAAAACCTTCAAATATTATATTATTTAAATATTCTAATTCTATTTGTAATATTTGATTGTTTGCATTAATTAATTCAAATAATCCTTGATTATCTGTTTTATCTATTATTGTATCTATATTTAAATAAATCCATTCTGCTGTTTTATATGATAATTTATATACTCTTGCAATTTTTTCAACAATAAACTGAATACCCATATTTTGAACTTCTATATAATTTTGTACATTTCCATTTTTTAATAATGTTATAACACTTATTTGGTCTTTTATTTCAACTACAACTGTACCATATTCTTTATCGTCTTGAGTTAAAATTGATTCAGATATTGCTGAAGAATCAAAAGATATATGTTCTATTACAATATTATTGTTATTTAATATTGTTTCAAAATTATCAAAAATTGTTGTTTTATTTACTGATTCTATACATATATTAGCTTGCAGACATTGACAACTCATATCCATAGGGTTTTTAATATTAGACATATCATCTACTATAAAATTATTTACAGTTAGATTCAATAATTGTTCTTTCTCATTATCTATTTTTGAATTATATAATGCTGCTTTTACAACTCTATCTATTTCTTCACTTGAAACTTTCCCAGATAAGAAATTTAGAATACCATGTGAAGTTTTTATTTCACCTGTTCTATTTGATATACTTATTATTGTTTTCATTGATTCAAAAGGTAAGTTTAGATTTACAGTTTTCTTTAATGCCATTAAAATATTTTCTAATTTCAAACTTACTCTGTTTATATCTGTAACTCTTCCGTTAACTAATTCATCAACATATTGTTTTTTATAACAAAGTATACTCCCTTGTTGTTGTTTGTCTGAATATTCCACAACTGTTGCACTTATATAATTGTCACTAAAATTTATCAATAAAAATAAATTATTTGTAGTCTCGAAATTAATATGATTCATTTTTTTCCTTTTTCTTTTATAGTATTTCTATTATTATTTCATTATTCTTTTTAAAAATAACATATGATTTTTCTAATTCCAATTTTTCTGATATATTAACATCATTAAAAAATACCACACCTTTTTTCATTCCTCTTTTTAAAATCAATGTTGAATTTTGTGCTTCTATTGTTCCTAAATTATTTTCTGAAATAATTGCTACTGTATTTTTTATTTTCAATGTTCCTGATTTATTAACTTGTACTTTTACTTGTGTTTCTTCTTTTATTTCAACTGTAAAACCACATCTAACTTTAGAATCTAACTCTTTAAAACTATTTTTTTCTTCTTCTTTTTTAGGACTTTCTTTTCTTTTTACAGGTTTTACTTTTAACAACTGTTCTTTTAATATATTACTTGTACTTTTTTTATTTTCTTTTTTTTCTACTTTTTTTGCCATTGGTTCTTTTTTATATTTATCCCATTTTTTTGAATAAATAATTTTACATTTAAAACTTTTAGCTTGTTCTTCTATATATTCTTTAAAACTTTCAAAATCTATTATTGTGTGTTCTATAGAAGGTATAATATTATGTGGTTCAATCTCTATAACTAACTCTTCATCTGATTGTTTAGTTATTTTTTCAATACCTTCATTTATCCCTTTTAAACCTGTTCTTGAATCATACCCAAAAACAAACTTATCTTTTGCTCTCATTATTTTCATTTTTTTCCTTTTAAAAATCTATATCAAAACTAAAAACTTTTGTTAATATATTAACAAATTTCTGTTTTAAAGTTCTTCTTACTGCCAAATATTCTGAATGCTCTAGATTAAAAAATGTTTCCAATAAATCTGGTAATTTATTTACATTTTCATGTGGTTTAAAATCTTTTAATTCTGGAAAATCAACACTCAATTTATCTATTATTTTATTTACATCTTTGTAAAAACATTCTTTTATTTGTTCATTTGGGTCTATCAATGTAAAATATATATATGTTTCATACAATATATCATATTTTAAGATTAAATATTCATAATATAGTAATAAATCTTTATTTTCACAGAAAAATCTTAATATTTTTATTAATTTCTTTCTTTCATCGACTGTATCAATAATATCTGTACTTTCTTGTGATATAGAACCTGCCATATCGCCAATATTTACAAAATTATAATTTGTATATTTTATATTGTCATATACTTTATAATTTACATTATCTTCCATTGTATATTCATCTAAACCATTAAAACTTTTCTTTGCTTTATTCAATGAAGAAGAACGTTCAACATACATTACAATTCTTTGATTAACCCAATAAGTAACATATGTTATCAATTTAGTTCCAGCACTTGGTTGATATCTTCTCATACCTAATAAAAAACCCTCTATTGCATAACTTTGTGCTTCACCTTTTAACTTTTCTTGTCTATTTGGTCCTTTTTTTGTATGTATCCCACCTTCATCTTTACCAAGAATATCACCTGCATTACCTACAACTCTACCATTAATAGTATTATTAATTGTTTTATTAATTAATTTTTTGTATTTTTCTATAAATACCATTTCAATTAATGAGATATATTCAAATTCTTTTCTAATTTGTAGTTGTGTAATTTCTGGAAAATCTCCTTTTATTTGAACAACTTTTTCACTTACGCCTTCTTTAAAATTATCAAGAAAATTCTTTTTTGTTTCACGAAATGCTATCAAACTATTAGAGTCTGTTATATCAAAATATCTTTTTAAGATATCATTATAATTAAATAAATCTTCATTGTTGTTATTACCATTAAATTTAAATGCAAAATTTTGAAAATCTTCCTCTGATAACATGATTTTTTCATTAAAATAATTTACTTTATTATTTAGTTCTTTTATTGTCAACATAACTATTCCATTTTTAATATATACATACTAACATAAAAAAATTATTTAAAAACTATTTTATTTCTTGTTTCTTTAACTGATATTAAAAAATTCATTATTATAAAATTTACTAATATTAATATATTAAATAATAGATTAGAACCACCATAACTTAAAAAAGGTACTGATATACCTTTAAAAGGAATTATTCCCAAAACGCCTAATAAATTAATAAATATTGTAATCCAAAAATAACTAATAATAACAAAAGAGTATACATATATATAAAAACTTGTTGTATTTTTAGTTTTTATATATATTTGATATGTCAATAACATCATAAATGAAAAATACATTAATAACCCAAATAACCCTGTTTCTGATATAACTGTAACAAATACCATATCAGTATAAAGTTCTGGAACTTTTACTTTTAATACACTTTCAAATAAACCACAACCAAAAATTATATTTGTTAATAGACCTTCATTAATTGTATACAACCCTTGTAGGATTTGATAATTATTAAAATTAACTCCTTCTTCAACAGAATATATAGAATAAAACCATGATAAAAACCTACTAACTCTATGTTCTTCAGAAATTATAAATAAAACAAATAATAACAATATTACAATTGAAAAAAAATATAAACTTGTATTTTTCTTAAAATATATAAAAACTACAAATATAAATATTGTTGACAACAATACAAAATTACCAAAATCTTTTTGAAAAAAAACCACAAATATAGTTAAAAATAGAAAAAACACATAAAATGGTGTATACAATTCAAATGAATGCTTTTTATCTAAATGAAATATAAATTTATTTGTTGAAAATAAAAAAGCAATTAAAAATAAAAAACCATATTTTATCATTTCTATAGGTGATATTGAAAAGAAAGGAGTTATTATCCAACGTTTTGCTCCATTTATATATGGTACTATTGTATTAGGTAAAAATACCATAATTATTGACAATGATATACCTATTAAAAAAATTATTAAATTAATCATAACAATTCTTTCAAATGTATCATTAACATTTTTATTATTATACGTATACATAAAATAATACATATATATAAAAGAAATACAAATAGTTATTATTACAAATATAACTTCTTTTAGAACCATTCCACTTCCATATAAATCTTTTGTATTTGTATATACTGATACTATATTTATTAAAAAACCTATTATGGTTAGCATTATTAAAAATCTATATGTTTTAAATATAGATAAACTATATAACTTGTCTTTATTTAACATTAAATTATCCTAATTCAATATTGATTGAATCAATTACTTCAAAATCTATATTTGGATCAACTTCACTATGTGTTAATACATTCATTTCTATATCAAATTTATTAAATATCTCAAAAACTTTCTTTCTTAAAGAAGGTTCTATTATTAAACATAAATTATCATATCTTGTTTTATTTTTATCTACTACATCTTTAGTACTATTAACTATTGCTTGCAATTCTTTTGCATTAATTTTAAAATCAATTGTCCCATCATCCACCCTAATACTTTTATCCACTAAGAATTGCTCACTAGTAGGAGTAAATGAAATAATATTTATTTGTTTTTTCACTTTATCCATAAAATTACTTGATATTGTTTTAAACAATTTTATTCTCACTTGTTCTAATATTATATTAGTATTATTAGTTACTGCTGACACATCTATTATTGTTTCTAATATTGTTATTAAATTAATAATAGGTATTTTTTCCAACAATAATTCTTTTATTATTGTTGATATAACACTATAAGAAGAAATTGCTAGTAAATCTTCTACTAACTTAGGTTGGTCTTCTTTAATATTTTCTACTAATTCAACTATATTTTGTCTAGTTAATAAATCTTCTGTATTTGATATAATATTATGTGTTATATGTTTTGATATTAAATCTTCAGGATTAAGTAATAAATAATCTTCAAGTATTGCTTCTTCCTCATTAATTCTATCTATCCAATAACTTTTATTATTATTTATTGGTTCTTCTGTTTCTATAGCAACACATTTTAATTCTTCTGAATTCATACTAGGTATTGCTAATATTTTATTTATTTCTATTTCACCTTGACATATTATATTTCCTTTAATCTTAAATATATATGCATTTCCTGGTATATAACTATCTGTTTCTTCACTTATATATATTTTTGGTATCAATATTCCAAGTCTTTTTGCAACTTCATGTCTAATTTTCTTTACTGCTAAATTGAATGCTTTATTTTGTGAAAAATGTAATAGATTATAACCTAATTTTATTTCTAATAAATTCTGTTTTAATATATTTTTTAACTCATCTTCTTCTGAAATTTTCATTATTTCTTCTATATCTTCTATTTTCCCACTTTCTTCTTTTTCTGTTACTTTTTCTTCTTCAACTTTAAATAGTTCTAATTTACTTTTTATAAATTTATTATTTTCAATAAATTCAAACAGATTATTATAATACACATTAGATTTTTGACCACTATTTTTATATATCATTATACTTATACTTATTAATAATGTTCCTAATACTATTAAAGATAGTTTTGGAAAACCTGGTATTAATGTAAACAACCACATACTAACACCAACCAATAAGAAAATTTTATATTCTTCTCCTAATTGTTGTAATGTCTCTGCAGTTAATGCATTGTTATCACTTGAAGAACGAGTAATCATAATACCAACTGCAACTGAAGTAATCAATGCTGGTATTTGTGATACTAATCCATCTCCAATGGTTAAAATAGTAAATACAGACGCTGAATCTGCAGCACCCATATCATGTTGAAAAATACCTATTAATATCCCACCTATTATATTTATAAATGTTACTATTAATCCAAATATTGCATCACCTTGCACAAACTTAGAAGCCCCGTCTAAACTACCATAGAAACCACTTTCTTTTATAAGTTCTGATCTTCTTTCTTGTGCTTGCTTGTCATCAATAAAACCTGCATTTAAATCAGCATCAATTGCCATTTGTTTACCTGGTAATGAGTCAAGATTAAATCTTGCAGTAACTTCTGCAACTCTACCAGCACCTTTTGTAATTACCATAAAATTTACTAATATTAAAATTATAAATATAATTAAACCTATTACATAGTTACCACCAACAACAAAATCACCAAATGCACCAATGATATTACTTACTTCCTCAGCTCCTTCATGACCATTACCTAATATTGATCTTGTAGTAGATACATTCAACCCTAACCTAAATAATGTTAATATTAATATTACTGGAGGTAATATTGTCATTTTTGATGGTGTTTTAATATATAAAGATAAAAATAATATAATTAAACTTATTGCTATTGATAAACTTAATAGAAAATCTAAAAAACCTACTGGAACAGGTATGATTATTATACTTAATATCAGTAACACACCGATTACCATTATTAAATCTTTTGAGAATATACCTAATATATATTTATTAAATAATTGAATCAACTTTTTACCTTTTTCTTTTATTTTATCATTTTTAGTTATTAAATAGTCTATATTTAAGTTTAATTTAATTTATTTTTAGTAAAATTACTATTAACTTCTAAAGGATACCATGTGGAAAAGACTAATTTAAATAATAAAAAGAAATTTGAAGATGTTTTTGATGTTACAAGCAAAGAACATTTAAATGCATTTTTACTTGTTTTACAAACACAAAAATGGCCAAGTGATTATTACAATAAATATATCAAAGGTTTAAATGAAATTGAAAGAAAATATTCTGGTGATACTGCTTCAAGTAAAATTATATTTAAATACTTAACTGTGATGTTAAAAAAACAAGATAAATTAAAGGATTAAAATTGAAAAAAAAATTAATAATTTGTCCAAATTGTCAAAACTTCTATAAAATTGATTCACCACAATTTTTAATAAATCTTGTTTTAACTGAAAAAATAAAAGATGATGTTGACAATGATGTAATCTATCATTCTATTCAAGATACAATAAATGATGTTACTAATATTAAATGGTGTGTTTGTGAAAAAAGTTTAATTGAAAAAAATAAATATAAGGAAGATTTTGAACATAAACTTTTAGAATCAAGAGAAGAAACTAAGATAGAATATGGTTTTGATTTAACTTTAAATAAAAATATTATTTATTACAAAGAAAAAGGTGAAAATCTTTTTGATAAAATTGCTTTTATTACTTTTGTAAAGGATTTAAAAGAACAACTAAATACTTCTAATGAAAACCTTTCTTTCAATTATATTAATTGTTCAGAATTAGCTGATTTAGATAAAAAAGAAATTAAAAAATATATTACTAAATATAAATATTTATTATTTTTTGGATTAACTAATTATATTAGTAATGGTGGTCAAATTAAAATATTTAATGATTTAATCACTGATAGACTTGTAAATGGAAAAAAATCTTTTATTATGTGTGAAACACATGATACATTAGGTCAATTATTTAAAGAAATTGATAATAATATGTACAAAAATCAAAAATATTTATTAGAAGAAACTAAAACTTTATTAAGTCAAAAACATGGTTTTACTTCTAGAAGAATATCAGCTATAATTAACAAACATGGTAAAAGTAGAATTACAACTTCACCGATTAGAGGTACTAAAACAACAGAAAAAAAAGTTGATAAAAAAGAAACTAATCCAATATTAAAATTTTAGATTTGGGTTCTTTAATATACTATCTATTTGATTAAATCTCCCTTCTTCTATAATGAAGAAGATTTTGTCACCTACTTCTATATAATCACCTTTTTTCTTTCTTTTATTATTTTCTTTTTTTATACTAACAACTATATCATTATCTTCTAAAACATCTATGTATTTAATTTTTGGTGTTGTTATATTTGGTGCATTTTCTTGATTTACTTCATATGATAAAATTCTTGGTTCTTTTACTTTTGTTACCTTTTTTATTATATTTATAATATCTATTTTATTATTTACAATATCATTCCACAATTGTAAATATATTTTATTAAATAATATTTCTTTATATACTAAATCAGAAAATATGTATTGTGTATTAAATAACAAAATATTATCATTTAGTTCTATATAGTTTTCAATGTTTTGTTTTCTTTCATTTAAAAATATAATATATTCATTTTTATCAAAATTTTTTGTTATTTTTATCATATTTTTTATATTTATTATTTGATTAATACCATCCACCATATAAAATGTATTTTTTTCATTTTGTTCTGGTTCACCTTCTTCTTTATTCAAATATTGTTTTTTATATTCATTTTGTTCTGCTTTATATATTTTTTGAATATTCTTTAATATCATCTTATCTTGATTGATTAAAAAATCCAAGAAACATATTTTATATATATTATTATTTTCAAATGTAATATATTTCTTAAACAAATTACCATATTCTAAATTAGGAATTTTATCATTACTAATACATTCTATCAAATTTACATTCTCTTTTATAGAAAATATTTTAGTATTAAAAGCATGATTACTTAATTGTATAAATTCAGCCATATATTCTGCTTCTTCTAAATTTACATCATATATATAATTTTCTATTATTGGTTCATAAATAAATAAATCATTTATATTACCTTCAAATAACATACAATTTTCAGGTAAATAATTAATTTTTATTTGACCTTTATCTATTATTATAAATGTAACTTCATCAAACTTTGAATTATGAACTATTGCTTTTAAATTATCTTCATTTACATATAATATATTGATTTTATTTTTATTTATCATTTTATTTAATTTATATTCTTTTATAATATTTTTAAATTTACTCTTTTTAAATATATCTGCAAATGAAGATAATAAATAAAACCAAAGAAATACTATTATATATATAGACAATGCTAAATACATTTTTTGTTGTATAGTAAAAGGATAAGGCAATTCACCATATCCTATAGTAGTAGATGTATAAGTTATAATATAAAATGATTCAAAAAATGATAGATAATAAACTTCTTCTGTATTAGGGTTATATCCTGGTGTCAATGATAACCCTATCATTATAAAAGAAAAACCACTAAAGAATACTAATAGTGGTGTTTTTAATTCTTTTAATATATAAAATATTATTTTTGATATATTTAGATTCATCTGTTAAAGAAGTAACTTGATTTTTGTTTAAATATGTTTTTATTTCCTATTTCAAAATAAGATATTAAAAATATAATCACTACAACTGAAGATAAAAGTATAAATAAGAAAATATTTAGTTTTCGTTTATCTTCTTTTACTTTTATTTCCATTAATGCTTTTTCTTTTTTTGATCTTTCTTTAAATTTTTCTTCATATCTAAGTAATTCATCCCAACTTTCATTTTCTAAAACTTTTTTTAATTTTTTATTTGGTTCTTCTTCCCCAATCGTTACTCTTGATTTCTTTTTTGTTGTTTCTCCACCTACTAATGGTTTCTTCTTTACAACTTTTTTCTTCGGTGTTGTTTCTCCATCTACTAATGGTTTCTTCTTTACAACTTTTTTCTTCGGTGTTGTTTCTCCATCTGCTACTGGTTTTATTATTTGATTTGTTATTTTTTCAGACAAAGTCTTTCCCCCTCATTATATATCCATCTCTTTACAAATTTCTATAAACTTTTCTATATTTATTGGTAGTTCAATATTATTTGTATTTTTAAACATAGTTTTATATAAATCATTTTCACCTTTTTTTGTAAAAGTACAAAATCTTTGTTTTTTATTCATTTGTTTAATATCTTTAGTTACTATAAATCCATCTATTCCTTCCATCAATACACCACAAAAAACTATATCTACTTTTTCTTTTTTATAACTTACTATCTCTTCATATTTTAAAGTTACATTAAAATTATCAACTTCTATTATTGTTGCAATAGGACTTAATAATTTTGAGACTACTTTTGTTATTTTTTCATCATCAAAACCTAATAGTATTACTTTTTTTTCTTTTCTTTCTTTTTCATAAAAACTTTTTATTTCAGTATTTGACATTATTAAATCCCTCCTAAACCAGACATTTGACCCATTGTACTTCCTTTTATAACACTTATCTTCTCTTGATCTATTTGTATTAAACCTCTTTCATCTAATGAAAAAGATAATGTTCCATTTTTATTTATTATTGAATTAATTCTAAAATTTGTTGTATCATATTGAACTGGAACACTTTCACTATCTAATGCTATTACATTCCATTTATACATTCCTGCATCTTCTACTTTATTATAATCATTAGTTCCATTCCAAACAATTCTATTTAAACCTACAGTGGCATTTTCATTATCAAATGTTTTTACTACTTCCCCTTCTTCGTTAGTCACGACTACACTTAAAAAATCAGTATTTTCAGGTAAGTTAAAAAGGTACTCTTGATTTGTACCATCAAATGTGAATATTTCTTCATTTCCTACTAATTCTACTTCTTTACCTATATAATCAACATACCCAGTAGTTACAACTTTATCCAAATTAGTTCCTAATTTTTCTAATGTTTCTGTTTGTTTATTTATTGCTTCAAGATTCGCAAGTTGTGAAGTTTGTTCTAATATTTTATCAGAATCTTCTGGTTCTGTCGGGTCCTGATGTTTTAATTGTTCTAAAAACATACTCATGAATTCATCACCTGTAAAATTACTTTGTTCTTTATCAGTAGTATAGGTTGGTTGGTTATTAGTTTCTGTATAATAATAATTTGAAGGTAGCAAAGTAAACCCTTTTTAATGTATATTATAAATATATATTATTCTTTTTTAATATTTTTTAATAATGTTTTTCTATGCCAATATTTATATTCTTCATTTCCAAAAAATTGCTTTTGATTTTTTATACATGTATAATAATTTTGATTTGATAATAATGTTTCACCATCATTATATAATTTCAGTCTTTTTATTGCCGTATCTTGAGCTCCTAAAAACCAATTATTTGTAAAATAAACATTTAGGTTTGGATTTTTCAAACATCTAGTTTCTGGTATATTGTTTTCTATTGAATCTATACATTTTCCACCACTTCCACATTCAGAATCTTTTTTACATTCATTAAAATAATTATATTCTTCTTTATCCCATTCTGTTCCAGTACAATACCCTGAAAAAATTCTTGTATTTGTATATTTTGCTGATAATGAATTAATAGATATCCAAGATAACTCTGTTGTTCCTTTTGATTCATTAAAGATTTCTATTAATTTATATATATAAATATTTTTTGTTTTAGAAATGTATATAACTATATCTCCACTTTTTCCTTTTTTACTTTCATCACAATGATTTACCCAATCAATGTCATTTGAAATAATTTTTGTTAATAAAAAAGTTTCATTACTACTACTAATTATGTGTATTTCATTCTCTTTATCTATAATATTTTCACTTATTAAAGTTAATTTTAAAAGATTAATTTTATTTTCCAATAATTGAAAACTTTTTGATACATATATTTGTTTTTGTAAATTAACACCTATTTCTAAATAGTTTTCTTGATTTATAATTTCTTTATTTTCTATTATCTTTTTTAATATTGAATATAAATAAGGTTCTTTATTAAAATTTTCTACTTTTTTAATATAATTTAAATTAATTAAATTTTCAATATTAAACTTTTTTTGTGCTTGATTATATCTACAAGTACATTTATTATCATTTATACATACATCCCCATTATCACAAATCCCCCATTGAAAAGATATATTTAATTTTTCATATCTAATTTGGTCATAACAATATTCTTCTAATTTTTTAACTGTTGTTATTGATTTTTTAAATGTTTTATTTTTATCATCACAAGTATTACTATATTTTTTTAAATCATTGTCTTGATATATATATGTACTACATAAACATTTTTGATATTCTTGTGTTTGTTTTGTTCCGCCATCCTCCCAATACATTTTATAACTTCTTACAATATTTGAAACATCAAATTTTAATTTCTCTGGACAATAAAAATATCCTTCAATTTGTTGTAATAATTGTTTTTCTAACTCTTTATTTATTTTTTTTGTTAATTTTAAAAATGAATTTAATTCTGTAATTTGATGTTGTTGTTTGTTTGTTGTAATTTTATTTAATGAACTTGACCACATTACATTCATCATTACTAATATTAACAATATTTTCATTATTTTTCGCCTTTTGCTTTAATTGAAATATTAATTTCTTTTCTTATATAATCCATTGTTTTATCTGTTTTTAATAACATTTTTAACTTTTCTTCGGTTACATTTGGATATGTTTCTCTATATAAATCTAATAATGCTTTATCTATATTATCTTCTATTATTATTTTTGTATTTTTCTTTCTTTCTAAAAATGAACTTGAATCCATATCAAGATGATTTATATACACATATGTTCCCAGTGAAACCATCCCACCTAAAAGAAATATTATCCCCATGTTTATCTCAATATATATTCTATTTCACAAGTATTATGTGTTTCATCACACAATGTATCTATGGTTTGATTTTCTACCAAAGAATTAAAAATACCTATATCTGAAAATAATTTTGATTTTAACATTACTAAAATTAGATTTTTTTCATCAGGAGTATAATAAGTACCTCTTACTATTATTTTTATTTTGAATGAATTATTATTATTTTGTTTTAGATTCATATATATAGTATTAGGTATTGACATTAATTTCAAATTATAATCAGGTTTATACCCATTACCAACATTTGAACTTAAATTAAATGAACTATTAGTTATAGAATTTTTTAATTTTGATTTTCCAGAACAATATGCAACTCTATTTGCAGATATACATCTATATGTTAAATTACCTGAACAAGCCGGTATTGTACTACTTGTTTTACACATATTATTTGATATAATACTATTTAATGTATTTGTATTTTCTTGTATATATCCATAATATGGATCTCTTATATCACTGTTTATTATATTTGCAACTTCATTAACAGCTCCCCTAACATCATCTAACATTCTTTGTTTTTGGATTAATGGAGTTGCTAGATAACTTAATGTTATTATTATAGCTATTGCAATCATTATTTCTACCATCGTGAATGCTTTTAAGTTTTTTTTCATTATTTTCCTTAAAATGTTTTTCTTATATTATAATTAAAATAATAATAAAAAGTTAGAAAAATGAAAAAACATGAATTACCTTTACTCAATCTAGACTCTGAAGATATATTTAATAAACAATTATTAAATGATTTACCTTCATTATTACTAGTAGATTTAGAACCATTAAAAAAAGAACTTGAAGATAAAAAATCTAGTCTATATGAAACATTTATATACTTCTTCTCAGATATTAATTTAGAAATAGAATTAATGAAAATAAGTGAAAATGAATATAAAATAACAGAAACTAATAATAAAGAAACGCTAAAAAAACTTGATATAGAAACTATTATTATTAGTAAATATAAACGTAACAAGTTTATAATTAGACCTAACGACCTAATAGAAAATGGTGAATTATTAAAATGTACAGATCTAGATAAAGAAAATATTGAAAAAATTTCAAGTAATATTGAAAATTGTTTTAAATTAAAAACTTCTATCACTGATACTATTTTTTTGAATAAACAAAATTATGATGTTACCTTTTATCCATTAAATAGTTCTGATATTATTTTATATATAAAAGAAGAAAAAATACAACTATTAAATCACTTGGAGCAAAATTTTAGATTTTACAAAGACACAGGTGAAATAATTAAAGATAAAAACTATACTTTATTCTCAACTGAATATAATCTATCATTTGATTCAATTAAAATGTTATTTGATGATATATTAACATTTAAAGAAATGGAAGAAAAAATATCGAGAAACCAAATTTTTGGTACAAAAAAACAATTAATTATCAATGATATGGTTATAATTATTATTATTATTATTGATACTTATAATGACCTTGAATGTCGAGTATCTATTTTAAAAGCAGATGAAGTTGAAATAATTCTAAAAGAACACAAAGAAGAAGACTTAATGTCTGATGTTGAAGATAATTTTGAGTCAAAAATATTACATATGCTTGCCCATCAATGGAGACAACCATTAACAAATGTTAGCTTAGAACTTGATATGTTAAAAATGACATTAGAAGAAGAAGAACTTAATGAAGAAGTTGAATCAGTTAATGATATTACAAAGGAAATAAAAAAATTATCTAATACCATTCACAATTTTTCTGAGGTACTTGGAACAGGTTCTAATAAAACTGAAAAAACCACTTATAGAAATATAGTTGATAAAACTTTAAAATTAATGGAAGAAGAATTATTAAATAATTTTATTACTATTAATACTTCTTATAGTGACTTTACATTATTAAATATAAATCAAGCTGAAATAACAAAAATTCTCATTATGTTAATTAATAATTCTGTAGAAAGTTTAACATTCTCTGAAACTTCTCATAAAGAAATTAGAATACATATTCAAGAAGATAATGAATATATTGAAATATTAGTAATTGATAATGGTGGTGGTTTTGATTTTAGCCAATACAGTGAACATGATTTTTTAAAACCTTATGTTTCAACCCGTGGTTTAAATGAAAAAGGTATTGGATTATATATGGTTAATAAAATACTTAAAAAAATACAAGGTAAAATATTCTTATATAATACTAATGAAAAGAAGAATTGTTTTTTCTCTAATAATGAGATTGAAAATAATTTAGCAATTGTTAAAATTGTATTTAAAAAAGGGTAAGATAAATGAATTTAACTACACTAATAGGTGTTATAGGGTTTTGGACTGTTATTATTGTTGCAATGGCTCTTGCTTATTCTGTTGGAGCATTTATTGATGTTGTTTCATTAGTAATTGTTTTTGGTGGTACTATCACTGCAATTATTTTCTCTTACGAAGGTGTTATATTAAAACAGTTTGGTTCTTCTGTTGGTCAAGCATTTAAACCTACTTTTGTTGATTATGCTGGTGTTATTAGAAGAGTTATTGAGGTTTCACTTGAATTTAAAAAAGGTGGAGCTGAAGCTTTAGAAAATACAATTATTCCTAATGAAGAAGATGAGTTTCTAAAAGAATTATTAAAAGCTGTTGCTAACGATATGTCTCCTGAAGATATGGAAGAAATATTTGATTTAGAACTAGAAGCATTTTTTGAAAGACATTCTGAAAATCAAAAAATGATTGATGATGTTGGTGGTATAGCAGGTTCTTCAGGTATGATTGGTACTCTTATTGGACTTGTTGCAATGTTGTTAAATATGTCTGACCCTTCTGCAATTGGTCCGGCTATGGCTGTTGCTCTTCTAACTACACTTTATGGAGCAGTTTTAGGAACTGGTTTCTCTGCACCTATTAAAAGTAAACTTGAAGCAAAAAGTAAGATTCAGAAAAGAACAGAAGAATTAAAACTTAGAGGTATGTTATATTTACTTAAGGGTGACAACCCTCGTGTTATAGAACAAAAACTTTTTGCTTCTATACCTAAAAACCAAAGAGAATCTTTCTGGGCATAATTTTTTAGTTAAACTTAAATAAAAAAAGGATAATAACTTAATATTATCCTTTTTTTTTATTTAAAATATTAAATATTAAAGTTGTCTAAATGCTTTTGTAATCTCTGATTTAATTGCTGTATGAGCTGGTTTTTCCCAAGACTTACCATTAAATGCAGATACACCTGAAGTAGCTTTTTTCTCTACTGGTGATAAATTTATCATTTTACCAATTGAAACCTTATGTCCTTCTTTTAATGAATTAAGTGAAATAGTATCAATTGCTTCTAATACATTTTTAACTTGTTCTTGTGATACACCTGCTTCTTCTGAAACTTTTTTTACGAAATCTGCTTTTTTTAAAATTGCCATTTAAAATCCTTTTTTATTTTTAATTTTTTTAACAACAACAAACTATCTTGTTAATTGTAGTATTATTTTACCATAAAAATTAATCTTTGTCAATGTTTATAAGAGTTTTTTTAAATCTTTATTTATTGAAAGGACATTTTATATTTTTATTTTTAAAAATTGATTTGATTGAAAAATTAAATTTATCCACTATACTTAAATGTTCAAAATGATCCAAAACAGCCAAACCATGTTTATCATTTAAACATTCTTGATTTAATGTATTTAAATCATTAAATAAATATCTAAATAATATTTTATTACTATCTATTATATCTTTATATTCTTCTTTATCTATTGTGTTTAATTGTTCATCTAATTCTATTAAGGTTTCACAAGTGATACCCCTTTGTTCTTCAATTGTTATTTTTTTTATTTCTTTTTGTATTTCTTTATTTTCTAATAAGTCTGTACATATAGATAATACAATATCCAATATATTATCTATATATGTTTCTTCTAACTTTTCTTCATACATTTTTATAATATTTAGTAGTATACCCAATTTTAAACACTTTAACACTTTTACACCTATTTTTTATTTTTTATACAATTATAATAAATAAAAATCAAAACTATCAAAAAACTTTTATAATATTATTAAATATAAATATATTAAGGACTAATAATTCAATGACTAAAATACTAAAACTAAAACTAAAAATGGACTTTTTAGAAAAATCTGAAGTAGTATCTATATATATAGAATTACATAGAGGACAAATTGTTGAAACCTCTTATGATAAAATTAAGTTAAAAGAAATATTCAATGAAAACAGAAAACGATTCTTCTATTCTAAAGGGGAAACACCTGAAACTAAAAAACTTGTAAAACAAATGGAAGTAGAAGCAACAAAAGAAATAGAACTTAAATATGATCAAGAAGTAAAAAAATTCAAAGAACAAATTGAAAAAAATATGTCAAGACTTGGCGAACAAGGTAAGAAATTTTTGTTTAAAATAGAAGACTTTAACAACCCACAATAATAAATATGAATATTGAAAAAGAATCATTTGTAAAAATCATACAAAGAAAAAGTATTAAAGATTATTTATTCTATTTAACTTACAACAATAGAGCAAGAATCATAGAAGAAGAACTACAAGTTGATACCAAAACCTTGGTTATAAAAGATAAATATAATCGTGAAATATTACAAGAACAACCACTAGAAATATCTCCTACAAATAAATTTATAACAAATACAAATAATTTAAATTATAAGAACAATATACAATTTACTGTTGATTATAATAAATCATTAAAATCTGAATCAAAGGGTGTCATAGGTGGTATTAAAAGTTTAGAAATGATAATGTCATTTTCATATGATTTCAATGAATTAATGTTAACATTATATGATTTAAATGAATGGGAAATGGAATATGAATATATCACTACTACTATTATAAAAAAACACTTAAATGAATTTAAACATTTTATTTCTTTTTACCACAACGAATCAAATGGAGGACAAAGAATACATAATCATACTTTGATTTATCCTTATATTAAAAATGATAAAAAACTATATTTACCAACACCACATATTCATAAAGATATTTTAAATAAAATAAAAATGGATTTTAATATTGAAGCAAAAAAATTAATTGAAAAAAATCAATATAAAATAAAAAAACTTTCTTTAACTAATAATAAATTTTCTAAATATAATTTTTAAAAATCATATTATGACTTCTAATATAACTATCTGTACTATATATATCATTATTGTATAATATAAAATCATCTATGAAATCATTTGATTTTACAGATATTCCTTTTTTTACTTCTCTTTCTATATTATCTTTATTTCCAAATATAAGATGTTTAATATTACTTTGATTTGTAGTATATATAATATAATTAGTATTATTACATTTACCTTTTAAAATGGCTACACCTTCTGAAAAAGTATGTCCCTTTTTATAGTTATATAATTTTTTTCTTTCTGTTATTTTATTTTTTGTTTTAATATTTAAAGATTTGAAAACTTTATAACATTCATTTTCTATTTGTTTTTGATTTTTGATTTTTAAAAAATCTATATTTTTACTATATTTATTTCCATATATATCATATATAATAATTTTATATTTTGTTTTATTTTTATGAAAGAATAATACTCCATAAGTATTTTCTGTTATTTTATTGAAAATAACATTATTTGTATTTGCTTCTATTTTGTATATTTTATTTTTATTTGTTTTTATTATTGCCCAACTTACTTTTCCACTTTTTATTGGTGAAAAATCTCTATTTATTACTTCAAATCTAGGTAAGTTTATTTTGTTTGTTATTTTAAATATATATTCTTTTTTATTTTCTTTCAATGATTTATCCATTGCAACAACCTTTAGTATTGTTTTATGTGAACCTATCATCGTTTTTTTTAATATTGTTTTGTTTAAGTCTATTTGAAATTTATGAGTATTAATATAAAACTTTTTATAAAATCTTAAAAACTTATTATTAGTTGTTTCATTTTTAAAATATACTTCAACCATTTTTAATTTTGATTCACTATCTTCTATATCTATTATTATTCCATTCTTTTCTTCCAAAGTAGTTTTTAAGTAACCATCTTTAGAAATATTTACATATTTTGTTTTTATTTTTTGAAAAATCTTAATAGTAGGACTAGTACTATCAAAATTCTTATCAAAGTCTATACTTTTATACATAAAAAATATAATTACAATTAAAAATATAGACCTTATCAATTTTTATTACCTTAAAATTTTACTTCAATTGCTAATGCTTCCATTTCGCCATCAACTTCATTATTTATTTCAATATTTCCGCTTTTAACATATTTTTCAACTACTGCAATCAATTCTTTTTCCATAGCTTCAATATCAAAATCTAAAGTTTGTCTTTTATTTCTTGCTAATATTAACTTTAATCTTTCTTGTGCTATATTACCTGACTTTTTTTCTTTCTTTGATTTAAAAAAATTATCTAAAAAACTCATTATTACTATCCTCTTTCTTTATTAAACCAACTAAATACACGTTTCTTTACTTTAGTTGTTCTAGAACTTAATATATTATATTCTTCTTCCTCCAATATTCTTCCTTCTATTATTCTATTTGCTATTCTAGTGTATGCTGTATTTGCTGAATTATTTTTATTATAAAATAATAATTCACCTTTATTACTTAATTTTCTTGTTTCTTCTTCAAATGGTACTACCCCTTTGATATCTTCACCCAACAATCCTTGTATTTCTTCTATAGTTAACTCTTCACCATCTTCACTTCTTTCAGGTCTATATGCATTAACTATAATAGATTTTTTAATTCCATTGAAGTCTGGATTATCTTTATTTTCTAAAACTTTATTACATTTTGAATCAATTAAGCCTATTGCTCTATCTGAATCAGTAATAGAAGAAGACTCAGGATTTACTACTACTATTACTTCATCGGCATAAAACATTGTTTTTTCAAAACCAACGTCAACTCCTGCTGGTGAATCTAATAATATATAATCATGTGAAATTTTTAATTCCTCTAATACATTTTTAAACTTTTCTAAATCTATCTCATGTGGTGTTCTGCAAGAAGAACCTGCTATTAATCTTAAATTTTTATTTTGTTTTATTGTTACTTGTGTTTGTGCTCTTGAATGTGTTTTCTCTATTAATGAAAATAAGTCATTTATAACTCTTAACTCTACACCTAATAATGCATCAAGATTTCTTTGTCCATGATCCATATCAATAACAACAACTTTATTCCCTTCTTCTGCTAATGCTGCTCCAAGATTAACTGTTGTAGTTGATTTTCCTACACCACCCTTACCTGAAACAATAGAAATGATTTTTCCATTTTTTTCAATCATATTTTTCCTTTTTCTGTTTGAATTAGTAACATTATATTATAAAAAAGATTATAAAAAACCAATTCTTCCTTTTTTTTCTTTATAATCTTTATAAAAAAGGTAATAATAATGAACTTTCACCATATTTTTAAGATTTCCTTCATTTCCTTGATTTCTCTTAATTTAGGATTTGCTAATGAAATAAAAGAAGTTAAACAAGAAGTTAAACAAGAAGTTAAACAAGTAGACTTTACTGATGTTATTAAAAAAATAGAAGAAATATATCATTCTGAAAAATTAAGAGTTTTAAAAGAAGAGCAAAAAATAAAAAAGAAAACAAAACAAATTACAGAAGAGAAAAAACGTATTATTTCCGAGACAGAATTAATTAAAGCAAGAATAAATCATCAAAAATTTTTAAAGAAACTAAATTCCCTTTCAAGAGAAATGTTAGATAACAGTCTTGAAAATAATCAAAAAGAAGTTGATTTAAGATTAAAAAGTAAACTTTTAAAATTAAAAAAAGAAACAAATCTTTTAAACAATAATCTTCAAAAAAATAAATTAGATAATGAAGAAAAATTAATTAAGATGAATAGAATGAAGCAAGAGATGAGAAGAGCTAAGAAAGAATTAGAAATAAAAGAAAGACAAGCAATTATTAAAGAAACACAAAATAAAATCAAAATGAAAGAATTAAAACAAAAATTATTAATAAAAAAACAAGAGATGGAAATTAAAAAACAAGAACAACAATTAAAAGTTGAAAAAGAAGATTTAAATAGGATATCTTTAAAAAACAAAAATAGACAAGTAGAACTTGAAATAAATCAGCAAACTTTGAATTATAAATTAAGAATGTTATTAATGGCTATGAATATGGAAAACATTAAAAGAGCATTTTTTCCTATCAAATTTATTATGGAAAAAACTCACTTTGATGGTGCATTACTATTAGGTGGTCAAAAAATATATATTATTTCTGATACAAAACTATCAGACTTATTAAATAAAAAACTTGATATAAGAAAAAAAGAATTAGAGAATGCAAAAGCGTTCCTTGAGTTAAAAGGTAGTGATGAAAATGGTGGTGAAGTTGCTCCTGAAACTAAAGAAGAAATTAAAGCTACTAACAAAGAACTTTATATTAAAACTGGTTTTGAATTTGAAGACTTTATTTTTACAATTCTTGAAAATGGAAAAGTTGAGGTTGAACAAAAAGACTATTATATAGATATTAGAAATAACATACTTGGAGAAATAAATATTAAATAATGGAAAAAGCAGTCTCTACACAGTTATTAGAAAACTTATTGAACTTTATTGAGTTAGGATATAACTTAAATAAATCAATTGAATCTATATTAGAATATGAATCTGACAAAAAGATTACAAAAATTTTAACTGAAACATTGACTTATTCTGAGGAACATGGAGACCCTATTGAACCTCTTATATCTTATAAAGTGGTTTCAAAAATTGAAGGAACTATTTTAAAATATTCTGAAAGTCCAAAAGAAGCCATCAATACTATTCTTGATAATAGAAAACAAAGTCAATCTTTAGAAATGGAAATACTTAAAGCTATTTTACCAACTGGTATACTTTTAAGTATATTACTATTTTTAGTGACTGGTACAAAACAACCAATTTTAGACTTTATGGAAGGGTTTCTTTCTAAAATATTAAGAGGACAAGAAAGTAATGCAGATTTACCTACTTATTTTGACCCCACAATCCAAGTAGTTTCAACTAATATTTCATACGTTCTTCTTATTCTTGTTTTCTTTGTCCCTATTTATTATATATATAATTTAAAAATAAATCCCCGTGGTTTAAAAAATATAAATAAAATATTTAATATTCGTTCCACCTTTGATTCACTTCAATTTATGGACTTAATGTACAAAATACATAAAACAACTGGACTTTCTATTTTAAAAATATTAGAGATATTATCTGTTGAACATCCTAATATTAATATTAGAACTATGCTTTCAGAAGCACAAATAAAAATGGATGATGGAGGTTTATTTTATGAAACACTCCAGGAATGGAATTTTGACCAACAAATTGTTAATATTATTGAAGTAGGTGAAAGAACCTCTAATACCTGGATGTCATTAAGTAAAATAAATAATTTTTCTAAAATTAAAATTGAAAATTATATTAAAAAAATAAATTCAAGAATCACCTTTTATAAGATGTTAGTATATATTATGCTTTTATTTGTTGGTTTAGAAATTATGATGATTGTTGTTGCGCTACAACAATCAATTATGGGAGCTTTATAATGTATAAAACTAAAATTAAAGATTTTTTTAATAAAACTTTTTTTAATACTGAAGATAGACAATATATATCTATATATAAAAAAAATAAAATAAATAAACAATTTCCACTTATAACTAAATCTAAAAATGGTTATTTCTATTCTTCTAATAATGAAGGTTTTTTCTTTGAAGAATTAATTGATAAATTATCTAATTCTGAAACTAATATTTATGTTTATGAAAATTTCAATACCAAACAAATATTTATTGGTTTCTCTAATTCAATTGAAAGTACTGAAATTATTAATATCAAAGGTGATTATGAAAAAATTGTAGATAAATTAATATCTATTCTAAAAGTTTATTCTTACAAATCACATATTTATTTTTTAGTGTCCAATAAAACTAGTGAAGTATATAAATTCCTTTTATTATATATTGAAAGTTTCTTCTTCTTTAATGGTCAGGATATTTTAAAAGAATCTGATGTATTATTAAAAACTTCTAATTTAGAATATCATACAAAATTAACTTCCAAAATAAAAATATATGTAAAAATATATGGAAGAATATCTTTATTGACTCTTATATGGTTAACCCCTTTTATTCTTTTTAATACATATGTTTTAAATTCTATTGAAACTTCTACTAAGGAAGAAAAAATAAAATTACAACAACTAAAAAAAGATAAAATGAAGTTACAAAAAAAAGTTTTATTTTTAAATAAGAAATTACAAAAAACTACTGATATATTAACAATGGAAAAATACAATGGAAAAAAATAATGGAAAAAAATAATGAAATATTAAACAATGTAAGTAATAATAATAATCTATCTATTGATGATATAAATAATATTTTACAACAAGAAATGAATAACATTACTAATACTAATGTTAAAGAAACTACTACTACAACTAAAAAATTAAATAAAGAAAAAGTAAATATTATTGATTTAATAAAGAATAATACAACTCTATCATTCTTTTTAATATTTAATATATTAGTATTATTAATTTTTCTATCAACCCTTTCTACAACATTCAAAAAAAATAATGAATTAAATTATAACAAAGAAAAAATTATTAATTTAAAATTAAAGAATAAAAAAATTACAACTACTATATCTACTTTAATTAATAATCTTATTTCTAAAACTACATTTATTTTAAAAGAAGAAGAATTAAAAAAATATATAGAAAAATTAAATACTTTAAACAAATCAAATCTATTTAAAGTTTCTACTAGAATTGAAAAAAATATATATTCTAATGTTCTAATAATAAAATTATCAATTGATGAAAAAAATAAAAGTATTTTCAATAATAACATTTATATTGATTTAATATATAAAGAACTTCAAAATAATTTTATTGGTGTAAAACCTCCTTTTTATTATTCTTTATCTAAAAAAGATTCAATGATTGATATTAAAATTGTTTCCTTTAAAAAAAGTAACATTGAAGAAAAAAGGACTTTTATAATTAATAGTTTGAAAAAAATCTAATCTAATCTTTTTTTTATATATAATACTTAAAAGGAAAATTATATGTATAAACTATTTTTAAGTATTTTTTTGATTTTAATCTTTAGTGGTTGTTCTTTCACTAAAAAAAATCTTAAAATTGATGATTCATTTCAAAAAACAGAACAAATACAAGAGAAAAAACAAATTGAACTTATTAAATCTATTTCCGATGAGGAAGAAAAAAAAACTACTCCAAAAATTCATATCTACAATGATAGTGTAAAAAGTATTATTAAAAAATTAACAAAAATTACAAAAATACCTTACATATTAGTAGGTAATGATTTAGAACTTGTTGATTCTATTTTCAAAATAACTTCTATTGAAGATTTAGAATATTATTTAATTGCAACTAGTAACTATAGATTACATGCTATAGACAAATATAATAATTCTAGAATTAAAAAATTTAGGATTATTAAAAAACACAGTAATAGTATTTTTGAAAACAAAATTGATATAGATGTTGAAAATGAAGTAAAACCTATTAAAATATTCAATGATATTTCCAAAACAACAAAATATACTATAATAAGTAGGCCTGATGTTTCAGATCTTTTAAATAAAAAACAAACTATTAATTTCACTGGTTCTTCTTACAAAGATTTTATTGATTTTTTTAAGAATAAATATGATGTTTATATAGAAGTAAATGACTATGAAAAATTAATTACTATACAAAAATATAAAATGGAAACAATTACCATTAATATAATAACAGACACAATTGGTCAAGACAAAAAAGATCTTACAAAAGATTTAGAACAATCACTAAATGGTATTAGTGAAATAAATAATAGGTAAACAAAATGATTAAAACATTAATTTTTATTATTATCACATTAAATTTATTATTTAGTGTTGATACTGAAACAGTAGAAACAACAGAGACAACAGAGACAACTGAAACTGCTGAAACAACAAGTGAATCTTCAAATAGTTCTTCTAGTGGTAATAACAAATTCTACATTAATAAAGATACTGGAACTGTAACCCTTATAGCTTCACCACAAACAATGAGAGAATATAAAAGAGTTATAAGTGACTTTAATGAAAAACTTACTAAGAAAATATATATAAAGGTTAGTGTTTATGAAGTAGCATTAAATAAAGAAAATGAAAATGGTATTAGTTGGGGTTGGTTTGATTCAAGAAATATTATGAAATATGGTTTAGGAAATATGTCTCCTATGCATGGAGCTTTAATAGGTTTAAATGAAACTAAAAATAGTATTGCAATAAACACTGCTACAAAAGCATTAGCAGAATTAACTTCAGGTGGAACTTTTGAAGATGCTATTGCAATAAATGAAGGACTTGCAAGTACAGTTTTCCCATCCAATGATGAATTAATAGGTTCTATGATACCTCGTACTAATGATAGTAGCACTATATTTAGTTTTAGACAAAAATTTGGTACCAATGCTTCTATGGATGGATTTGTAAAAATGTTAAATACATTAGGTAAAGTCACAAATATACAATCTTTTAATTTAACCACCCTTAACAACATAGGTGTTTCACAATCAATAAAGACAAAACAAAATTATATTAAATCAATGGTAGCAGACCAATCTGGAACAGATACAACTTCAGCAACTATAACAGTAACACCAACTGTTGCAGAATTTGAAGAAGGGTTTGATATTTTTGTACAAGCAAGATATAATGAAAATAATAATTTGATATCTTTAAAAGTTAACCCTAAAATTACAAAATTAATTTCTATTGATAAAAGAACATATGGTCCTGCTAATTTAGAACAATATATACAAACACCTGTTTTAACTACACAAGAATTACCTTCTAATATAATTGTACAAAATGGAGAAAAAGTAATTATAGCAGGTATTATAACTGATCGACTTATCACTAATTACAATGGTGTAGATCCATTAGCAAGTGAAACAGGTGAACTACTTGATTTAGTATCAGGGACTAGAGGTTATAGAAAACAACGTACAGAACTAATAATGGTATTTGATACAAATATCCACAATCATAAATTTTAAAGGAAAAAATAATGTTAAGATCACTTAGTACTGCTTCAACAGGTATGAATGCACAACAACAAAATATTGATGTAATATCTAATAATATTGCAAATGTAAATACAACTGGATTTAAAAAAGGTAGAGCAGAGTTTAAAGATTTGATGTATCAAAGTTTAAATTATTCTGTTGGTGCAAATGAAACAGATAAAAAACAAGTAGGTTTAGGGACAAAACTAACTGCTATTTATAATAACTTTGATCAAGGTTCCTTTAAAGAAACTGGTAATTCTTTAGACTTATCTATTGCTGGTAAAGGATTCTTTAAAGTAACAGATGGTTCAGGAGAACCGGTATATACTAGAGATGGAAGTTTTAAAATTGATAAAGAAGGTAAAATATTAACATCTAATGGTTTTTACTTGGATGCTGGTGGAATACAAGTACCACCAACGTCAACTGGTATTGTTGTTCGTTCTAATGGTAATGTACAAGCACAAATGGCTGATGGTACTAATACTATATTAGGAAACATCAAAATACATATGTTTCCCAATCAATCTGGTTTGAAATTTTTAGGTAATAATGTTTACCAAGAAACTGTTGGTTCGGGTAACCCTTCTGAAGTTGACCCTGGATTTAGTGGTTCTGGAACAATTGAAAGTGGTTTCTTAGAAACAAGTAATGTTCAATTAGTTGTAGAAATGACAAATCTTATTACTGCTCAAAGAGCATATGAAGCAAATTCAAAGATAATTCAAAGTAGTGATGAACTTCTTAAAACTGTTAATCAGTTAAAAAGATAAAGTTTAAAAAAAAAATAAATAATTTATAAAAATAAAAAAAAAATGATTATAATTAAAATAATTAAAACATAAATAGGAGAATTAAAATGAAAATTTTAGTAGTAGATGATTCAAGTACAATGAGAAGGATAATTATTAATGTTATCTTACAATTAGGTTATAAAAAAGATGAAATTACTGAGGCTGAGAATGGTCAACAAGCTTGGGAATATATTCAACAAGACACTTTTAACATAGTATTAACAGATTGGAATATGCCAGTAATGTCTGGATTAGACTTAGTTAAGAATATTAGATCTAAAGATTCTTTAAATGATTTACCAATCATTATGATTACAACTGAAGGTGGTAAAGCTGAAGTTGTTACAGCACTAAGAGCTGGTGTAAATAATTATATAGTTAAACCTTTTACAGCGGCATTATTAAAAGAGAAACTTAACGCAGTATTTTCTGCATAGGAGTTCTTATGAATAATGATGAATTAGATATAGATTCTCTTTTAGGTTCTTTAGATATTGATGGTATTGTAGAAGAAACAGAAAGTTCTTCTGAATCTTCTGTAACAAAAACAGATAAAAACCATCAAATAGGTCTAGGTGGTGAAGTTACAGAAGATTTAAAACTTGTATCACAATTAGACTTAGTAACTAAAGAAACTGAAGAAAATGCTACTGCTGTTTTTGATATCCTTTATGATATTTCTAATGACTTGAGTAATATGGGTGAAGTAATAAATAAAATTAAACAAAAAGATATTTCTAGTGAAGAAGGTTTAGAAGAAGTTGAAGATTTATTAAACCATTCAAATAATGTTTTATTTGAAGGTATGTCTTTAATGCAATACCAAGATATTTCTAGACAAAAAATTGAACGTGTTGTAAATGTTATGCGTTCTTTAATCAAATATCTTAATCTTTTATTTGAAGGTTCTATTTCAGACGGTGATAGAACTTCAAGTGCTGCTCATATTGAGGGTGATGGTCTTGATGAAGAACTATTAGATGATACTGATTTAGAAGATTTAATAAATAATTTTAATAAGTAATAATGTTTAGTTTTAACTATAAAGATGAAATTAATTCTATTAATCTTATTTTTGAATCTTTTAGTGAAGAAGATAAACTAAACTTTTATAAAAAAATTGTATTTTCTCCTGAAGAATTTATTTATTCTTTATGGGAAGGTATTAATGTTATTGGTTCTGAAACAAATGTAAAACATGATTATTTACTTTTAGAACACATTATTCCAAACTATGAACTTCCAAAAGAACTTATCCTGGTTTTTTTTAAACTAGACCAATATAAAAAAGATTCAACAGAAATATATATTGAAGAAATTAAAAATTTTTTAATTAAGTCTTATAAATTACAACAACTTGATATTATTAAAAATCAAAATAATATCAATTCCTACAACACCTTTTACAATGCATCTGTAATATTCTTAAAAGATTACACCAATTAAGTTATTAACTTAATTAGATTAATACCTATTATATTAAATTTTAAAATGTCTTTAGGTCCATACTTATATCTTTAAACTCTTCTTTTATTATATGTGTATTTTGAATTCCAGCATGTATAAAATGAATCGCTTCTTTCTTTAATCTTCTTATATCATCTGTATATATTATTATTACATCTTCTTTTTTAAAATTACTTAATATCTTATCTACCTCACTTGGAGGTATATTAATATCTGTTCCTATAATACTTGAAGACTCACTTTTATATGTCTCTCTATAGTCTACTAAATAAAAAATTAAATTATTTTTTTCACGTTCATTTAATAAAAAAGACAAATATCTACTATCTATTTCCCTATTCATTAATATAACATCTTTATCCATTTTTATTTTTTCAACAATTCCAGTAAAATGATTATAAATTGATTCATTTTGATTGGTTTTTCTAAAACTTTTAATACCTCTATATTTTGTTCAACCAATTTATTTATATTCTCTTTTGTTGCAAATGCAGTTGTTATAATTATTTTTTGATCTGGTTTTGTCTCTAATATTTGACTACACATTTCAAAACCATCTATTTCAGGCATATCTAAATCAGATATAACTATATCAAAATTAGATTCAGTATTAATATTGTCTTTAAATATATCTAAACCTTCTTTCCCATTATCAGCAACATATATATCTGAAAAGAAGTTTTCTAAAATATTTAACATATTATTTTGTAAGTTTATATCATCTTCCACATATAGAATTTTTAAGTTTTTTGCAATTTTTAATAATTTCTTTACCTGTTCCTCATTAATCATTTTTAATCCTTTATCTTTTTTTTATTATAATATCTTTTTTAATCTTTTTTAGAAAAATAAAAAAGATACCATTTTATCTTTTAAAAATACTATACTTATATTAAAAAAAAATAAGGTTTTTCATGTTGAACAACATTCTAAATACAGATTTAACTACAATCAACAAGATTGATGCAAAAAATATTTTGAATCAAGAAAATTTTTCTAAATTTCAAAACACTTTAATAAGTATTTTAAATACTAACAACATTACTCAAAAAAACAATCACAATATTTCCACAAACATTAATGATGATACTAATCTTGAAACTTCATTAAAAGAAACTTTTGATAAACTTAATTCTTTATTAAAAACTTCCAATATTAGTAATACATTAACAAATATTTTAAAAGATATACCTGAAACACAACCTATCGATTTTCAAAAAATAAATAATCTACTTATAAATACAAGTATTAAGGATAATACAACTCCTTCACAAGAAGATTTAAAATTTTTATCTTCACTTAAAAAAGAAATTAAACTTAATCAACCTATTGATATTAAAACTAAAATAAAATCACTTTTAGAAAAAAACTTAAATATAAAAGATATTATTGTTACATCAAATAGTAATTCTGATGATACTAACACAACTAATAATAAATTTACATCTAACATTGATAACTCTGTTAGTAAATATGTATTTGAAAGTAATAAAAAAGAAATTAAATTAAATGTATTTTCACTAATAAATAAAACTAATGATACAAAAGAAGAAACTACTATTACAACAAATAGTGATAAAAACAATAACTTGAATTCCACTATTAATAAAACTAATGATACTTTGAATAATATCATTCAAGCAAATATATTAAATAAAAATAATAAAAACAACAACTTGAAATCTACTATTACTGATTTAGATAATAATTCTAACCAGATAGTTGATGTAAAAGAAAAAAAAATTATCAGTCTTCCTATTGTATTAAACAAAACAGATAAACAAATATCTAAAAATAATAAAGAAACCACTATTACAACAAATAGTGACACTAATCATTCTAAACCTATTTTTACTAAGGATTCTACTACAAATCAAGACCAGATTTTAACTAAAAACAATTCAACAACTGATTATAGTAAAACAAGTATTAATAATAAAATACCTAATCAAGACCAGATTTTAACTAAAAATTTTAATGAATATTTAAATAATGAACCTATTTCAAATATACAAGTTGATACTGTTTATGAACCTGATTTATTACAAACAAACACTACTATTACATCTGAACAATTAAAATTAAAAATAAAAGATAGACATGTACAACAAAAAGATTTTATTAATAAGATTGCAGACTTAATTGAACAAAAAGGTAGATTACCCTTAAATACACTTAGAATAAAACTTGAACCATATTCTTTAGGACACTTAGATATTGTTTTAAAATCACAAAAAAAGATTGATTCCACTAAAGAAATAAATATTCATATCAAAGCTAGTAACTTAGAAACATTATCATTAATTGAAAATAATAAACAATTATTAAAATCACAAATTGAAGGTAAAATTTTAAATAAAAATAATGTTCAAAACATTAATGTTTCATACATTGATGAAATAAAAAAAGAATTAGAATTACGTAAGAAGAAAAAATAATCATTTATTTTTTTTCTCTTTTATAATATAATAAATAAAATATTAGGATATTTAAATGAGTTTTTCTTTTATGATATCGAAAGATACCTTATTAACAGTAGAAAATAATAGTACCATGTGTTTTATTAGTTTTTTTCCAATAAAAAAATTTTTTGATTTTGATACAATAACTATAGAACAAAAAGATGCAAATACAAAAAAAATACAACAATTTATAGAGTCTTTATCTACTTTTGACCCTGGTTCAATTGTATCCCCTCCATTAGGTGGAAGTGTTTATAAAATACTTTCTTTAAATTCTTCAAAAACTAATTTACAAAAATATCAATTAGAAAAATATAGAAATAATTTTCAATCTATTTTTTCAAATAAAGTATTTGATATTGATTATTTTAGTTTTGAAAAAGAAAAATCAATGATGCAAGAACTTATTAAAGAAAACTATTATGAAAATACAAATTATCTTTGTATTAAAACTATTATTGCACAAGAAGAATTATTTAGAATATTTGGTAAGGATAAGGTTTATAATATCTTTAAAAACTTTACCCTTGATACTTATTCTAAACATAAGGAATCCTTAGAATTATTATTAAAGTCACATTATAAAAATATTGATTTTGATTTTTTAGAAGAAAATATTAACATTGAATCTTTTTTAGAACTTTTAGCCAAGTTAAATTTAACTGAACCAAGTATGGGTGTTAATGATATTAATTTTAAAAATCTCCAAGAATATACTTCGAAAGAATTACAAAATATCCAAATAGATATTTTAGAAAATAAAACCGACAAGTATGCCACTTACATTATTATTAAATCTGATTCTATTATTATAAATTCAAGTAAAACAAATTACACTGATACTTTTTTCCCTATCTTTCAAGGTGAGAAAGTATCATATGAAAAAAAAGATGATGGAAGTTTTATTGTTGAATTAATATCAAAAACACAAACAACAACTATATTTGAAATATTAAATTATGAAACTATAGAAATTGGAAATGAAAAAAGATTTTATAAACCGTTTGTTCTTTCAGAGATACCTATTGTCTTTGACCCAAAAAAACCTATTGTTCAAATTATTAATAAAATATTACAAAAAAATAATTTTAGAGACTTTGTTGTTGGTTTAGAAATAATAAAACTCCCTACAAGAAAAACAATAAGTTCTATTAATACTGTAAAAAATGGTTATATTGCTATTAGTCAAACACCTACTTTTGGTGGATTTAGTTATGATAAAAGTGAAGTAAACTCAAAAATACAAAGTTTGGAATCTATGTTATTTCATATAAATGATGGAAAAAGTTTTGTAAAAATTAGATTAACTTTTAATGCTTATATTAATAGATTTATTAAAGATAGTGAATTCCAGCATACAATAAAACAAGAATTTATGAAAGAAGACCTTGTTTGGTCACCTTTATTATATAATCTAAAAGACCTTTGTTTACCTTATATATTAACTTCATTTATAACTATTGAAGAATATAGTTATAACATATCTTCTTTAGAGGTTTCTACTATTATTGACTTATATAATGGTAATAGTTATTTAAATGATAAACTAGATTCAAAAACTTCTGATTTAAAAATTATTGACAATGGAGATATCTATACTAAATCAGGTAAAAGAATTCAAAGTATCAATATGTTTGAAAGTAATGATATGTTCAATGGTTTAGTAATTGCTCCTTCAGGTTCAGGTAAATCTTTCCTAACTTGTCATTTAATTGATGGATTTATGAGTGGTGTTTTAAATAATGATAACATATCCATGATTATTGATAGAGGTGGTTCTTATAATAATTTCTCTTCCGTTTCTGGTGGAGTTAATATTGGTATTAATAAAACAGATTCTACTAATTGTATTAACCCTTTTATTTTTTCTAATTATTTTGCTAAATTATTAAAAATTGAATTATTATTAAATGATTGTAAAATCATTGAAAAAAACTTTGTTGGTGGAACAGATGGTGCTATTAGACAATTAAAAATTGATTATGACAATTTACAACTTGAAATAGAAGAAATATTATCTACTTGCGTTAATATTGAAGGTTACCTTGCCCCAGATGATACAATTATTAGAAATTCTGAAGGAAAAGTATCTGATACACTATTTAAAGGAACAAACATACAAGATGTTATGGAAATATGGATTGGTTTAATTCTTGATATGATAGGTGAAGATACAATTAGTCCTGAAAACAGTGGTGTTGTATCGCGTAATCTTTATAAAGTGTTTCAAGCAATGATTGCTTTAAAATCTGACCTTATATTAGAAAATGAAGAACCTATGTATTTATTACTTAACGATATAGCTATAGAATTAAGAAATAGTATTTTAATGGATGAACAAGAAGGTTTTAGTGAAGAAACTTTAAATAAATATTTATTCCAATTAGAAGAATATATTAATCCACTTCAATCAGGTAAATTATTCAATTCTGCTCCTACTTTGGATTTTTCAAAAACAAAATTATCAAATCTAGATTTTGGTGAAATACAAAATGAAAAGTTATCTAACCTTGTATTAGTATCTTTAGTTTTACAATTCTTTTCAATAATGACTTCAAAGAAATATAAAACTTCTAAAAAACTTTTAGTTATAGATGAAGCCCATGCTGTTTTAAACTCTTCTTATACTTCTGGACTTAAATCTGTTTCTTATTTATTTAGAACTGCCAGAAAACATGGTGCAGGAGTATTATTACTTTCACAATCAATAGATGATTTTGTGAAAGAAAAAGGTGAAGTAGAACCTATGAAAATGTCACAATTTTCAGGTATTATTGCTAATGCAGGTATTAAATGGCTATTAGGTAGGCATCCTAAATCTGCTTGTATGAATCGATTAGATTTACCTGAAGATATTGCTAATAGAATATCAACCAATAGTTCTAGAGAATTTTTCACTATTTCAAAAAAATATAACTTTTCTGAAATGATGGTTTCCAATATGACTTATGCTATTTCTACGACACATAAAGAAGAAAAAATATTAATTAATTCTTTATCTTCTTTTAGTGGTAACAATAAGAGTGGTTTATTATTGTTTTCTTATTTATTTGGTATGGGGTTTGTTTCAAAATACTCTAATACAAAAAATCTATTACGAGAATATGGTTTTGATAGTTTAGTAGAACCAAATACTAAACTATTAATATCTTGCTTAAGAGATTATTATGAAGATTTGCCTGAAGAAAAACAAGAAGAATTAATAGAATTAAATACTATTTTTTTAAATGATTTTGATAAAAATTTATTATTAGGTTTATTAACTATCATAGAACTTTTTGATTTAAAATTAAAGACAAAAGAAATTTTAGTAAAAATATAATTTCTTTTACTTTATATTAAGATATACTTAAGTTTAAAAAAAAGGAATAATAATGTGGAAGTCAATAGTAAAATACTATCAGACCTTTAATGAAAAACAAAAAAAGATATTACTTTACTTTGTAATAATATTTGTTTTAGTTATAGGTGCTATTGCAAGTTTTTTTATTAGTTCTTATGAAAATAACTATATGTTAGAAAATAACACTATTGCTTCTTTAACAAAAGCTGAAACAAAAGAAGCTATTGGTATTTTAAGGAAAGCAGGTGTCCCAATAACTGTTGAACAAAAAAATGGTAAATTTGATCTCCTAACTGAAGGTGAATATGTTGAAAGAGCAAAATTGGAATTAATATCTAATTCTATTGCTATTAAATCTTCTAGAGGTTGGAAAATATTTGATGAAGATAAGTTTGGAAAAACAAGATTTGAAAATAATATTGATTATATTCGTTCTATTGAAGGTGAAATTGAAATTGCTTTAGAAACATTGTCTATAATACAAAAAGCAAAGGTTAGAGCAGTTTTCCCAAAAAAGAGTGCATTTAGTAGAGCACAATTAGAACCTTCTTTATCTGTTGTTATTACTCCTGCTAATAATAGTACTTTATCACCTAAACAAATAAAGTCTATTCGTGCATATCTTCAAAGTTCTCTTATAGGGTTAAAAAATAAAAATTTAAAACTTCTTGATAGTTTTGGTAATCTACTTGAAGAATCAAGTAGTGATTTTGTTTCTTTTGAAAAAGCAGAAAAACAATCAAGATGGAAATCAAACCAAGAAGAAAAATTAAGAAAAAAAATTATTAATAGTATAACACCATTAGTTGGTGGTTTAGAAAATGTTATTGCTGAAGTTAATATAAATTATTTATTTTCAAGTGAAAAAACAAATGAAGTTTTATTTGATCCAGAAAAAAAAGTTATCAGAAGTATTAGTGAAAGTTCTTTAAAAGAGAAAAATAAACTGGATTCCTCTGGTAATGGTGGTGTTCCTGGTGTTAAATCAAATCTTCAAAACCAGAACATAAGTGGTGATGGTGATGCAAATTCTATAGTAAAAGACTTAAAGAAAAATGATGCTACAACTAATTTTGAAGTTAATAAAAAAGTAATTGAGAAAATAAATAACTCTTTTGCATTTATTAAAAATATAGGTGTATCTGTATCTTTCAATTCAATTCCTTTTAAACAAGAAGAATTACAAATATTAGAAATAAAAATTAAATCTTTAGTAAAAAGTATTATTACACTTAACCCTGAAAGAGGTGATTTTTTATCTGTTACTTCTTCAAAGTTCTTTGTTCATGAAAAAATACTTACAAGTTCACAAGAATTACAAAATGTTGTGTCATTAGTTAAAAACTTCTTTGATGAATATGCTATTCACATTAAATATTTAATTACTTTATTTATGATATTTGCATTCTATAGATTCTTTGTAAAAACAAACAATGAAATAGATTTAATGGAAAAATCTACTGTTAGTGCTGATGATGTTGAAGATGATGTATTAAAGAAAAGAAGAGAACGAGCTAAGAAACAAAAACTTATGTCTGCACAATTAGAAGAAGATGAATTAAGACAAGCAGAGATGAATGAACAACTAAAAAACAAAATTAAAAATGATATGAGCAATTTAGGTGGGTTATCTGAAGAAGATGAAGTAAGGTTTGAAGTATTACTTGAAGAACTTATTTCTGTTACCAAAAACAATGAAGAAGAAGTTAGTATCTTAATTGAAAACATTGAAGATGCTACGGAGGATGAATAATGTCTAGTAAATATAGTTTTATAGAGAAAACCGCATACGTATTAATGCAATTGGGAGATGAATATTCTTCCAATGTTATGGGAAAATTATCCCCAGATGTTGTAAATAAACTAAGTAGTAAAATTATTACTATGGGAAGCATTCCTAAACAAGAAGCATTACTTATTCTTGAAGAATATCTACAAATTATACAATCAAATCAATACGTTCAAACAGGTGGTGTAGATAAAGCTTCAAGTATTTTAGCGAAAGCCTTTGGTACTGAAGAAAGTAAAATTTTAATGAATAAACTTATGAGAAAAATAAATAAACATGAACTATTTGCATTTCTTGATAACATTCCGTCACAACAAATTGCAGACTTCATTAGTAGTGAAAATCCACAAACCATCGCCATTATTCTTGCTCACTTAGATACACAAAAATCTGCAGAAATAATGGAAGCATTAAGTGCAGATGATGCAATTGAAACTTCTATCAGATTATCACAATTAAAAGAAGTTTCTCCTTCTGTAATTAAAAATATCTCTCTTTTACTTGAAAATAAAATGGAACTTTTAACTTCACAAAAAGTTGAAGTTGGTGGGGTTAGAAACCTTTCTGAAATATTCAACAAAATGTCTCAAACTTCTTCACAAGAAGTTTTACAGTTAATTGATTTATTTGACCCTGAACTTCATGAAAATATTCTTGAAAATATGTTTGTATTTGATGATATATTGAAAATTGACCCTACTTGTATTCGAACTTTAATGAAAGCTATTGATGATGACCTGTTAATAAAAGGATTGAAAAATGCTGAAGAAGATATTTTAGATTTCTTCTTAAGTTCAATGAATGAAGAAAATAGAGCAATTTTTCAAGAAAATATGGAGTTTGCAGGTAAAATTAAAGCAAAAGATATGGAAGCAGCACAAACAGAAATTACTAATACTGCAAGCAAACTTCTTGAAACAGAGCAAATATATTTCCTTGAAGAATAATTATAGTTTTTATTTTTATTTTTTTTGTTAAAATAAAAATATATATACAAAGGTCATTACAAATGAAATTACTTTTTTTAATTCTCCCTTTTTTATTTGTTGGTTGTTTTTCAAATCAACCAACACATGAAAAGATAAAGGATTTACAAGACGATAAATCAATTATGGATAGTTTAGAAGAAGAATTATTATTAAATAATCAAACTTTACCTGAAAAATTTAATAACAATTCTATACCTTTAAAAAAAGTTAATATTTTTAAACCAAAACAACAATCTTTTGATGTTGGACAATTAGTAACTATAACTATTGATGAAAATATTTCTTCTTCTTCTTCCGGTAAGAAAAAATTAGCAAAAACAGGTACTTCTTCTAGAAGTGGTGGTGTTATTACCAATTCAACCAATGCAGGTGTTGTACAAGATTTCTTTAATAACCACATCAACCCTTTAACAAGTTTAGGTTTTGAGACTTCCAAAGATATTTCTTTTGATGGAACAGGTACTACAAGTAGAGAAGAAAAATTTAATACTAAAATAACTGCATTTATAACTAAAAAAATGGTGAACAATATATATAAAATTGAAGGTGTAAAAGAAATAGTCTTAAATGGACAATACCAATTAATTAAAATAAGTGGTTTTGTACGTAAAAGACAATTAAAAAATTACACTATAAACTCTTCAGATATAGCTAACCTTAAAGTTTCATTTGAAACAAAAGGTGATGTATCTGAAAATACAGAACAAAATTATATTGGTAGAATCCTTGATTCTTCAATATTCTAAGGATAAAAATGGAAAATAAACAAACAAACTTATGTAGTTTTTGTAATATAGACGAAATTGAAGTAGAAGTACTTGTATCTAATACAGAAGAAGATACATTTATCTGTAATAATTGTATTGACAATATATCTTTATATTTAAACAAAGATTCAACTAATGAACACTTTTCTACAAAACACACTTTTGATGAGAAAGATGTTATCTTAAATATAATAGAACATTACACTTCTAAATTTTCAAAACATTCTGAATTTAAAGATTTAATTTTAAATTTAGAAGAATTTTATGAAAATATCTTTAATTATATAAAAAATAATTTTGAAGAACAAGTAGAATACCAATCAATCTTGAATGATACTTTTTATGATTCTAACTCTATGTTAATACAATTTCTTAATAGTATATTAATACATAAAAAAATAATTCCTGAAATAAGTGAATCTGATTTTGATACCAAAATAAATACATTTCAAGATTTACTATCTTTTAAACCTAACCCTGATACACTTATCCTACTACATGAAGAACTAATTCTCGAATTAGACATTTTAAAAAACAATTACTTTGATTTAAAATCAAAATATTTTTCCACTAATATTGTTACAGAACCACATATACAACTTACTAAACCTTCGTTTTTTAAAGAAAAATTAGATGAATATATAGTTGGTCAATCTAATAGTAAAAAAATATTATCTATTGCTGCGTCATCACATATTAAAAGACTTCATTCTAAATTACCTTTACCAAAAAGTAATATACTTTTAGTTGGCCCTACTGGTAGTGGTAAAACATTATTATTAAAAACTTTATCAAACTTATTAGAATTACCTTTATTAACTATAGATGCAACTGGATTAACTGCAGCTGGTTATAGAGGTAATGATGTTCAACAAATACTTAGTTCTTTATACAGAAGAAGTAACGGAGTTGACAATCAAGACAAAATATATCAAACTGAACATGGAATTATTTTCATAGATGAATTTGATAAATTAAAATCAATGTCTAATCAAAATATCAACACTGAAAGAGTACAACAAGAATTATTAAAAATGATTGAAGGTACTAAAATGGAGATAAATGTTTCAGAAAATGAAATGGTTGAAGAACTAATTACCATTGATACAAGTAATATTCTTTTTGTTTTTGGTGGTGCATTTATAGGTTTAGAAGATATTACTAAAAAAAGATTGAACAATAATAACAAAACAATTAGTTTCAATAATAAAAATATGAAATATGAAGAAAAAACTAATAGTAGTGAGATAATAAAACAAGATTTAATAAATTATGGTATAATTCCTGAATTAATTGGTAGAATACAATATATTAGTGAGTTACAAAAACTTTCTATTAAGAATATGCTCCTAATTTTATCTGATATTAAAGATTCACCATTAGAATTATATCAGAATAGTTTTTCACTTGATAATATTAATTTGAAATTTGAAGAAGAAGCACTTGTTTGTATTGCAGAAGAAGCTCACAAACTTAATGTTGGGGGAAGAGGCATACAAAGTATATTAGATACTGTTTTGTTTGACTTCCTTTATACACCAGAGAAAAATAATGGTAACTTATTGATTTCTTTGGATTATGTTAATAAGAAAATTTATAATAAATAAAAGGGGATTGAATGAAAAATATATTTTTAGGTATTAGTTTAGTTTTATTATTCCAAGGTTGTGTTTTAAATAACCAACCCATAAAATTATATAAAGAACAAAGTATTTGGGTAAAAAACATTAATAAAAGTATAAAAGATAACAATTTAGATAAAGCATTTGAGATGTATGAAAAATTTAACATTGAACATCCAGGCAATAAATATAGTAAAAATATTTTATATACATTGGCAGAAAAATATGATGAAAAACTTAACTATCAAAAAAGTATTAAATTATATGAGTTTTACTTAAGAAAATATTCTGAAAAAAATAAACAAGAAGATATCATTTACAAACAATTAATGGCTAAATACCATAGATTAGATAGAGCCAATCATAATTATGTTTTATTAGAAGAATTAATTTCTAATATATCTACTTTATTAGTAAGATTTAAGAATAAAACATATATTAAAGAACTTACTAAAATAAAATCTAATTTAATATTGAGAAAAAGTGAATATGATTTAAAAATTTCTGATTATTATGAAAGTAAAAATAACGAATATGGCAAAAAATTATATAAAGATAAAGTTTCAATAGATATTTCAAAATATGATAGTGATACTTACCAGCCAAACAAAGTTTGGCATTCAAGATTTATAGATTAAAGGATAAAAATGAAAAAAATTAATAGCATACTACTAAGTCTTTGTTGTTGTAATTTATTACAATCAAGTGAAATAAATGAAAATGTATTTCAAACATTAGATACTGCAATAAAAAATAGTAATATAAATGTTAACAAAAATACAAATAACACTGAATCTATAATTATTAATAAAATAGTATCAGAAGGTCTTGATAGTTTTAGTATCAATTACATTATTGAAGTTCTAAAAATACCTTATAATACACCTATTTCTCCTATACTAGTTAGGCAAAAAATTGAAGAATTAATGAAACTAAAAAAATTTGAAAGTATTAATATTGAATATGTTGATACTACTTTGAAATTACTTTTCATTGAACATAAAAAAATCTCTGCTGTTTCATATAAATTAACTGATAATGTAGATTTATCTGATAAAGAAAAAGAACAATTTGAACTTTATTGTAAAATCACGCCTGGTCAACCTTTTATTAAAAAATATATAGAACAATATCAAGAACAAGTTATAAAATATTTCACTGAAAAGGGATATGTAAAACCAATTCTTTCTTTAAATATAATTGAAGAAAAGGATATGTCTCTGACTTTAGAATTATATATTGAATCTATTGATAAACTTATTGTAAAAAAAGTTTCATTTACTGGTAATGAACATTCTCTTTTTCTTGATGATACATTAGAAGATTTAACTGAAAATCATTCTGCACAATTATTTCCATTTTTATGGGGACGAAGTAACGGTGATTTTAATAAATATCAAGCCAATAATATAGATCAATTTAGTATTGAAACTGCTTATAAAGAAAAAGGTTTCTTAGATGTTAAAGTTGAAAAACCTGAAATAACTTATGATAAAAATGATGTTTCTATACATTACAATATAACTGAAGGAATTAGATATAAAATATCTGATATTAAATTTATAGGATTACCTCCTAAACTTGAAAAGTCTTTATTAGTAGATATATATGAAAATAAGCTTTTACACAAAGATGATTTCTTAACTTCTTCTTTTGTACATACTGATAAAAATTACCTTCAAAAATTATTAATGGAACATGGTTATATTAATAGTAATATTAAGCTTAAAGAAAATAAAAAAGAAGATGGTAGTTTAGAACTTACTTTTAATATAATACCTGGTGAAGTACACTTTATTAATGATATATATATAAAAGGTAATACCAAAACACTTGATAATGTTATTAGACGTTCCCTATATATGATGCCAGGTGAACAATTTAATATTATTGATTTTGAAGATAGTGTTAATTCATTAAATAGACAAGGTCTTTTTGGTAGTGCTAATATTACAAAAAAACCTGTTGAAGGAAGTAAAAATAAAATAGATTTAGTTGTAAATATCACTGAAACTAAAACAGGAAATCTTTCTATTGGTGGTGGTTATGGTTCTTATGAAGGCTTTATTTTTGATTCCAGTATTTCTGAAAGAAACTTTTTAGGAACAGGTTATCAATTACAATCAAGTGTATCTAAGTCAGATAAAGAATTAAATTATAATATTGGTTTAGTTAACCCTGGCATATTTAATTCACACATCAGTGGTAATGTTAATTTTCAAAATACTAATTCTGAAGCAATTTATGATAATTATATTATTGAAAGAATATCAAATGGTTATTCTTTCGGTTTAGGTTACAAATACAATCGTTATACTAATTTAAATTTAACTTTTAAACATAGTGAAAATAGTGATACTTATATTGTTGCTAATACTCCTGATAAAACAGAAAATTATATTACACAATTATTAATACCCACTCTATCTTTTAATAATACAGATAATTATCAATTACCAAGAAAAGGTTTCAATGCTGCTGTAAGTATTGAATATGCAGGTTTCAAAGGTGATACAAAATATTATAAAACTAATAGTTATGTAAAATATTTTAAAGATTTAAGTCGTATTTTTAAACATGACCTTATATTTAGAAATAAAACTAATTTAAAAACATTAGTATCATTAGGAAAAACAGTTGATGGTTCTTCTTTTAGTTTAGGTGGTGCAAATAGTGTTAGAGGATATCAATCATATGCTTTTAGTAATTCAAGCTTTTCTGACCCTATATTAAATAGATATATTACTAACTCCACGGAACTATCTTTTAAATTATCTGATGATATGAACTTAAGAGGTTTAGCTTTCTTAGATGTTGGAGCTCTTGGTCATAATGATTTCAGTAAGTTTCAAAAAGCAGGTATGGGGTTAGGTTTAGAATGGTTCTCTCCTATGGGTCCTATTCAAATCATCTATGCTAAACCTATTAAACCAGGTAGTACAGATAAAATTTCTAACTTTGAAATACAAATAGGTAATATTTTTTAAGTGTAAATATAAAATTTAACCCATACTTTTTTTTTGTATGGGTTAAATTAATTAACCTTGAAATATACAATTTCCTGTACTTGAATCCATTAAATAATCTTTAGGACATTTTAAGTCTTGACTATCTAATATTTCTTCTTTTATACACCTACATTGTTCTGTAGTTCCATTACCATTTTCTAATCCATCTTGTACTCTTGGTACATAACCATCAATAGTATTTTCAGAATTACAACCATTTCCTATTATTTTGAACCCTTCTTCACATGTATATTTACTTCTATGAGTATCACATTTAACACTTTCTTTCCAACCACCATAATAATGATTATCACTGTAAGAAACTTTTCTTCTTGACTTTGTATAAGTTTTTAATGTTTTCGTTGTACCACTTAATAATTCTCCATCTGTCATCCATCTATAATTTACTATTTGGGTTTCATATATTTTATTTTCTTCTCTTACATTTACATAACTTTGATTTAAATTTAATGCAACATTCGTTTCGTCTGGTTTATTTGTTTCACTTGTTAATTCAACTTGTTTTACTTGACTTGATAAATCTGTATTAAAATATGTATGATTATCTTCTTTACAATATTCATATTCTGGTATTTGAATAAAGTCCATTGAACATAAGTTATCATTTTTAAATGTCCATTCAGAATTAATTGCATTTTTTGATAATTTTAAATCATTACCACAATTCTTCCATTCATGAATACAAGTTGCATTATTATTTGGATTAATTTTAACAAAAGTATCATTTACTTTTCTGCTATTTAACATTAAACAATTAGTTTGATTTGGTTTATTAGAAAAACAAGTATCCATTTTACTGCAACTTTTTAGTTTATCAAAATAAACTACTTCATATTCACAAGTTGACTCATTTATTTTATGTAAATTATCATAAATACTTGCAAGTGATTTATTTGTTAACCAACTTCTTTCTAATGGTTTTGGTATTGTATAAGTTTTTTGTTTTATTACTGACATAGGTCTACATACTTTTTGATGTGTTGCTAAAATAATATCTTCATAATCACATTTTAATTTTTCTCTATTATATGTTAATTTAATTCTTTTTCCACCACTCCCGATTATAGTTGGACATATATCTGTACTTTTTTGCAATACCTCTATACTAGAAGTATACATTGGTTTATACCTACAAGTACCATAATTCATATAAGAAGTAATTTTCCCTGTCTTTGTACTTACCACTGTTTCAATAAAATCATTAATATTATGATTTGCCCAACTTATTCTCTCTTCATATTGATGATTCACCACTATATTAACTGTTGGTTTTTTACCTACTTGTGTAAAAAATTGTGGTTTAACTTCCCAAATATCCCCATTTATATCATATATATCTCTTCCACAATTTTCATATAATTTAAACCATGGACCTTCTATTGTAATATTATCTTTAACACATTCATGCATTATAGGTACAAAAGTATAACCAGGTAAACATTGAACTTCTGCCTCTCTAATTATTTTACATTGTGGATTCTTTGTACCATATAGTAATCCTTCTCCTTCTTTACAAGAATAATAATCAACAGTACTTTCTTGTTGTACATGTTTATATTCACACTTTGTTCCTTCTTCATTTCTTTCATTGTACTTAAAGTTATATCCTTCATTTTTTGTATTACATCTTTCTTCTATCATTTTATATTGTGCAGGTGTTGCTGTTTGTTCTTTGATTACTGGTGTAATCATAAAAGGTTCTATAAATTTATCTTCTACTTTTGGTAATAATATACTTATACTTGAAGCAACACACTCTTTTGTTCCTGTTTGTAATGTATTAACTATAATTCCATTACCACAACCTGTATCACCTAAACCACTACAAGCTACTTCTTCTTTTACACATTTATCATTATCATTCATAGATGTTGTACTTTCACTATACCCACTTCTATAATCACATTTTTGTTCTGACACTACTAAATATGGTGAATATTCTCTCTTAATACATTTTCCACTTTCTTTATAAAAACCAACTGGACAAATAACAGAACCAACTGAATCTAACAAACAAATATCTGATTGTTTTTTACAAGAACCATTTTCATTTTTCCAAGTGTCAGGACAAAAATCAACTATTTTTTTACATCTTTCTTTTCCATTTTCTATTATTACACCCCAACCATCTTCTGTATTACAAGATATATCTTCTTGTTTTAAACATAAACTTGATTTATTGAAATAACTACTTGAACATAAAAAATCATTATTGTAATATATATTACCTGTTGTACATAAATTATCTTTATCTAATAAAAAAGGATTATCACATTTATATGTAACAATATCTTTTATACATCTTTTATTTTCATTAAGTTTGTCTTGATCAAAACATTTATATATTACATCTAATGTACAAGTATATTTACCTGGAATCCATCTTATTACTTCTACTTTTTCCTTTTCTCCATTTATTTCTCTTTCAATGATTTCTATCACTTTTTTATCTGGTATTATTTCAACTAATTTATAATTTATTTCACATGTATGGATAGGTTTTTGCTCTGGTGTTTCTTGTGTCATTTTGTCATTTTTATCTTTTATAGAATATTCTTTATCTATTTTTCTAATTGCTTCTTCAAAAATAGATGTAGAATATTCAATTGCTTCACTTTGTTTAATTGTTACTATAAATGTTGGAACATAAATTTCCTCTTCTATTCTAATTGATTTTTTAAAACTACCTTCTATTACTGTTGATTGATATTCAAAATCTAAAGTTTTATTAATATATGGGTTAGAAATCACAACTTCTTCTTTTAATTTATTTTTATTTTGTTCTATTACTTTTACTACCTCTTCTGGTTTTTTCAAATCTTTATTTAAGCTCAATGCACTTATTATATCTATATCATTATGTGTTGTTAATTCAATCATTATATCTTCATTCATATGTGTAGAATACAATGACATTGCTAACCTTGCATCTTGTGATACATTCATTATTCTTCTATGTATTATTTCATTATCATCTAATGTATTCCCAAACATTACCCAATTAATTAATGGTTTTGTCCCTCTACATATCCCTTCTATATCAGTTAATGTTTCTGGGCAATAATTATAATCTTTTCTTTCTACACATTTTCCATCTTCTAATGAAGGTTCATTTTTATAGAACTTAGTACTACATTTACCATTTACCTCTTCGTATCCAATAGGACATTCTATTAATGACCTTGATATACAACTGTCTTCCGAAAAGAATAATTCAGGATTATTACATGTAGGAATAAATGTTTCACTATTTTCTAATAAACATTCCCCTTTAACTAATTGATATCCTTCTTCACAAACCAATAATATTGGTTTACAAGCCTCATGGTAAATTCTTGGTGTTATCAAACTATTATTAACTTTTGTTATTTTCCCTACTTCATTATTATTCCAAATTATAACGCTGTTTATTAATTCACTATCTTGTATTTCTACATTAACTGAGTTAATCCATGTTTCAGGGTCTAATAATTTTGAATACCTTGGATTCTCTTTATTTTCATTAAATAATGCAAAATCTAATAAATAATTACTTTTTGTTTGTAATTTAACTGTTAAATCTTGAACCCTATCTATATCTGGATTTGTTGGTAATAACATTGTTAATATACTATCACCTCTTTTTGGTTCTTTTTCATATGTACTAGTTTCAATACATTTTACAAATGTATTATCTTCTAATTTTTCAAATGAATCTCTCTTTGGCCATTCATATTCTGTTGGAGTCTTTCTTGCTTCTGGATTTTCACACATATTACTTTTATCATTTAGTGTTGTACCATCTGGACAAGTATAACTTATAGGTGAAACTTTATTTGAGTATATAAACATTGAACATTGATTATTTTTTTCATCATCTTGCATCCAATCTGTATTTTCTGGACATATTTGAATTGTTTCATATTTTGTTCTTCTTAAATGACAATCTTCTGTAATTATTTCTCTTGCTTCTACAGGTTCTTTATACTCCACTAATTTACAATTATGATTATTATCAATCCATGGACTATTACAAACAAGATAAAGTTTCCCTATTTCTTCTCTTTCTACATATTTAACACACTTATCTTTAACTCTTTCATAATTATAATCAGAGTCTGGACATAAAACAATTTCATTAAAACTTCTATATTTTGTTTCTATTTTTGTTTTCCACACCAACCTTGTTTTCCACACCAACCTTGTTTTCCATACTAGTCTAGATACATGGAAAGTAAGGTCTACTTTCATAGCACCATACCAATTATTTGGGTTTCCTGCCGGGTTATAATCAACTGCACTTGTATTCATAAATCTTAATTCCAAATTAGTACCTGATACTGGTATATCTTCATATACTTTTGTACCAGTATGAGAACCCCAACCACCAACTCTTTTAGCATTAGAACCATTAAAGTACAATGTTGCATATTCTGAACCTGAATTATAATCACCTGCATAATATATTTTTGCATCTACACTTGTTGTACCATCTGGCATTGTAACATTTTTCTTTATCCATACATTTTTACCTCCACCAAACAATTCTGTAGAAGTAGTTGGATTTGAAATAACTGTAAATGTTAATGTAATTTTCATAGCACCATACCAATTATTTGGGTTTCCTGCAGGGTTATAATTAACTCCACTATTATTCATAAATTTCAATTCTAAGTTACTACCTGACACTGGTATATCTTCATATACTTTTGTACCAGTATGAGAACCCCAACCACCAACTCTTTTAGCATTAGAACCATTAAAGTACAATGTTGCATATTCTGAACTTGAATTATAATCACCTGCATAATATATACTTGCTTTTACCTTTGTAGCTCCACTTGGTATTTCAACATTTTGTTTTATCCATACATTTTGTCTTCCACCAAATAAAGCTCCAGTTTTTGTTACTTGTGTTGTTGTACTTCCACTACTTAAATCACTACTATTATTAAAGGTTACTGTTATATCCATAGCACCATACCAATTATTTGGGTTTCCTGCAGGGTTATAATTAACTGCACTTGTATTCATAAATCTTAATTCCAAATTAGTACCTGACACTGGTATATCTTCATATACTTTTGTACCAGTATGAGAACCCCAACCACCAACTCTTTTAGCATTAGAACCATTAAAGTATAACGTTGCATATTCTGAACTTGAATCATAATCCCCTGCATAATTTATACTTACTTTCATACTTGTAGCTCCACTTGGTACTTCAATATTTTTTCTTATCCATACATTTTGACTTCCACCAAATAACCCTGTACTTAATGTACTTCCACTACTTAAATCACTACTATTATTAAAGGTTACTGTTATATCCATAGCACCATACCAATTATTTGGGTTTCCTGCAGGGTTATAATCAACTGCACTTGTATTCATAAATCTTAATTCCAAATTAGTACCTGATACTGGTATATCTTCATATACTTTTGTACCAGTATGAGAACCC
>Ga0209776_1000104_pt1 | contig 71520 bp, 99 predicted proteins | sample SaaInlLV_10m_DNA_3_FD_184670 | JGI IMG/M metagenome (GOLD analysis project Ga0209776, IMG submission 184670) | Marine microbial communities from expanding oxygen minimum zones in the Saanich Inlet - Saanich Inlet SI073_LV_165m_DNA (SPAdes) (version 2) | ecosystem: Environmental > Aquatic >...
ATAATATTTCCACGTGATTTACATCACCCCATTTTTTTATCTCAATAGCGTTGTTAGTATAATCTGTTGTGCTGAAATTTAATCTGTCAATTATATTCATATTCTAGTCCTCATATTCTGCTTGATTAAAATTAAAAACATCTTTAATTTCAATTTCTTCAAATTCTCCAATTTGATCAATTAATGACCATTCTAAATCCAGAATTTCAATTTCTTCTATTTCTTGTAAAAACATTTTGTTTTCCTTTTTTTAGTTTATGATTCATCTTAAAACTATTTATAAATTCTTGCAAGCTATTTGTGAATTATTTCTATAATTATTTATACTATATAGAATGTCGGAAAAAACTAGGTGTTTGAAAACTGAACAAGCAAGCGCTAACTATGTTATTTTTTTTCTGTTGAAAAAAAATAACATACTTTTTTGTTATGGTATGCATCAAAAAATTTTTATCATTCTGTTATTGAATTTTGATTTTTTTTCAGATTTATTTTTTGCAAATTTTTTCAGTAAATTTTTTAAATTGTTTTTATTAATTTATTATTTATTTATCTTTTTAACTTTTGTCTTTATTATTTTTGTAACTAATTATTTTATTATTTAATTATTTAATTATTTTTCATTTTTATTATTTTTGGATTTAATTATTTTTCATTTTTATTATTTTTGGATTTAATTAATTAAGTTTTAACAAACGCACTATAGACACCTATAAAAGTCCTATGAAAGTCCTATGAAAGTCCTTAAAAAGTCCTATTTAAAATAAAAATATTTTTATTTATATATTTTTTATAATTATTTATTAATATTTTTTATTATTATAAATATTTTATATTATATATATTATTTAATAATATTTATAATTTTATTTAATATAATATATTTAAATATATTTATAAATTTTATAAAATATATTTATAATTATTGTTAAAATATATTATGATTTATTATTTGTTAAATATTTTTGATTGTTTATATAAAAATGTTTATACAAACATAAAAGTTTTTATAACTATTAACACCTATGAATATATATGGGATAGTTTTACTTATCGTGTTGTTTTAACTTAAAGGTTCGTATAATATTCACGTTCATAACAAAAACACGTATCTATATATTAAGGTATGTGAACAAACAAACAATCAAAGGAATATATCAATGGAAGTATCTCAAGAAGTCGTACAAGTCATTACAGACGGAATTACTGGTGGTTTAACTGACAACAAGATCATGGAAAACATGTACACTGAATGTGGTGTACAGTTCAGCGACATTAAAAAGGTTTTTAACTTTGTAGTTGTTGAACACAAATTAAGAATGACCAGTAAAGATCGTAACGAAAAGATTGCTACCATGATGTCTAGTGTTAAAGTAGAAAGCGGCGAACACTTAAAGGCTATTGCTGAATCAATCTGTACAAACCTGAACATCACCATGAAGCAATGTATGGTGGGTATCCGGGGGTATGCGGGTACTGCGGGGGTAGTACTCCCAAAAATCCAACGTAAGCCTCGTGGTGGTGTTGGTTTCACTAAGAACTATAAGATTCTTACTGATTATGTTCTACAGAACAAAGAATGTACTCAAGAAGAATTGATTGCGTATGCATCTGAAGTTTTGCCTAAAACTAAGTCGAATAAAGACACCAGCGCATTTTATGCAAACCAAGTATGGAACATGGTTATCTTCGCCAAGGCGTTCAACTCTTAACCTTCACCCATATATATAGTAGGAAGGGGCGTAAGCCCCTTTTTATTGCTCGTAAGAAAAATCCTTGTGTAACACGATACGAAGACCACCATGTTCAGGTGCTTCATCTCCGAATAGTAATATGTCAAGGGTATTTCCTTTCTCTTGGGTCAGTAGGGCTATCCGTTTTTTGACCATCTTTTTTAACTTATTTCTGTTTATCTTAGCCATTATAGTGTTCCGAAAATTGTCTGTTCAGAAGAATCATTTGAAAACACACAATCTGTTGTGTTCTTACAAAATCAAAGAAATACATATTTTTATTTTCAAAAGATCGAATCATTTCTTCTAATCGTTTTTTAGATTCTTCATTTGAATCTAAACTTTGTATATCATCAGTAAAAGAATATAATTCATGTTCTGAATATCTATCTGTTGACGACATTATCTGAGGATTAACCCTCAATATCTCCATTATATTTTCGACACAAGTATTAACATTTATATCGTTCATCTATTTATTCCTTTTGTTTTTTATCTGTTTTTTCTTTTCGTCCACCTTTTTTCTTACCATAGAAACATTTTTATTATATAAAACCCTTTTATCAAACTGTTCTTGTAAAACAGCCCTATCTATTGATTTGTAATGATCAACAGTTCTTTCGTGCATTTCCTGTATTATTTCTCTATTCGTTTTAAATTCTAAGTAAATCATTAACACTGCTTGATCTACTATGCTTAATTCTGAATCTGCATTCTTTGGGAACAAGGGGTCTTTGACCTTAAGTCTCATGTACCATTTTGAAAAATTTGTTAAGTCTCTATTCGACTGTTTGTAAATGTTTCTAGTTGTTATTTTGATCATTTATGTTCTCTTTTTCGTCTCTTTTTTGACATTTTCATCTAAAGATTTCTAGTACCAAAACACTATAATATACACTGAATTGGATGTATATAAGGGATGTAGAGGTATCATTAGACAATCAGTATATAAGTATTTCTCAGAGATACTTATATACATTATATGTCGTTTTGTTCCGCAGAATCGAGCATATCCATCAATTCTTTCATCTCTCCGACCTCAGATTTCTTCTCTATTAGTTCTAAATACTTTTGTGCCTGATTAAAATCTAACTTACCTTCAGAAACTCCTTTAATAATTAAATTTAATTGTTCGGAAGTATCTAAATTATCCAGTCCGATAGAAGGCGCTCTAGTGTCGTTCTCTTGCATCTTTAAAATCATAGGCCATAGTAAGTCTACTGCTTCTTTTTGAGTGGGGTGGAGGGGCTTGTGGGGATCAATTGCGGCAACTAAAACTAAGTTGATTATGTCACCTGCAAAATCTTCCACTTTTGCGTTCATTCCCTCCTCTTTTACTACTAAATCTGAATCCACTACAACTTTAGTGGTTAAATAATTGTTGACATTCATAAATGTTCCTTTTGATTTTTTGTTACTGAAAATAAAGTTGGGTTTGGGGGTTCCCTTTTCGCTTCTGTTATGCAGAGAAAATTAACTGGTTTTATCTGGTTTATTACTACTAACTATTGATTATTATAGAAAAAATAGTAATAAAAATAAAGAAAAACCACAAGCCAGATATTAAAATCCATTTATACAGATTTGAAAAAAATAACTGGCAGCTCCGGGAACCCCCAAAAAAGGCCAAAAAACTCCAGAGGGTCAAAAACTTAGGTCATTTGTTACAAAACAACACTTTAACTACATGATTCCTATATCTTTAATTTTTGCAACACCGTTCGTCAGATCAAACCAGATAAAAGCCAGTTCTTTTTGTGTGGTTTTATCAGTAAACCGGCCTCCTACTGAAATAATAGGGTTTCTCCCCAACCTCCCACCATTACTCACTCTCCTCACTTATCCACATTTAATACAAGACCGTTCATTTAAAACCTAGAATCTACTTTAATACCACCCCCATCAGGGGTTACACACCAACGTCTGTAAGTATTACCCAATATCCTAATATCCCTAACTGCCTGTGGATAACCCTCTCAGACCAACGGTCATTTCCAGAAATAACACTTTTTACCCCTTATTACCATTTTTAAATTCCGCTTACCCCCTGAAACCAAGGTGTATTAGCATAACCACATGTCATTTCACATGCGTTACACGTTATATACTAAACTACCACAGGGAAAATGAAACTTTTATAAAAAACTCAGAATCCCAAAAAAACCCCCATCCCTTACACACCAATGCATTCACAATCACATTTTAAATATTCCCCTAAAAACCACAAAACTTACAACCCCAAAATCTTTGTCAAGCACTTTCTTCAAAAACACCCAAATTACCTCCACACTAACCGATACCACTATCCTAAGCAGTAATTAAGCAAACGCTAATAACCAGATGTGACAGAAGTTTTTAGCCCCAAATCATCTGTCACACCATACAAAAAGTTTTGTACACTAATTGTTCAATAACCCCCTTTAAAAACGGCCATTGCCACTCCATCGCATTCTCATTATATTGAATTTACACACCCCCCCACCCCAAACTCACTTAATCATCTTTGCCTAGCACAAGTTTTTTTTATCACATCATTTTCAAGCATTGTGGTTATATGGGTGTTTCAGGGCGAGTAAAAACATCCACCTTCCGATTAAAATCCGTATCAATATTGCAAGTGTTATTTTCCAACCAGATAAAAATAATGCATTTTTGGAATACTAAATCAGTATGTTACGCAACATTCGCATTACCATCTCATTATACAAAACCCCCTAACATAATGATCTATATACAATTACTACTATCAATATTTCTATAAATAAAAACATTCAATAAAATAAAAACAAAAATAACAAATCATAAATTATTTCCAATATAGACACATCTTGCCGATTCACTTAATATCACAATTCACAACAAGACATTATATAAGGAACGGCCATGAGAGAGTTACAATCAATAGAGCAGAGGCAACTAACCTTACACCAAGTGAATACGACAGCCGCCAATAAGCAGCAGTCCTCATCCTCACTTGCTTTCAACAGACAGAAACTATCCCACTGTTTAATGGATCAGTCCTCTCACAAAACACTATTCGCCGATGATCTTCGCAATATCCTCATCGGTAATTTCGGGGAAGCCCCGTATTTACAAGCATGGCAGAACATCGACTCAAGAATTTCCGCCAAACTCCCATTAGAGCTTTGCACCCATCAAATCCTAACCAATATCCTCATCCCGATGACCTTCCATATCTCAACCCAACAAGCAAAAAGCGAAATCAACAAAGTTTTCGACCGTGGGCAACTAGAAACCTTCCTAATCAAACTCTCAGAGATCATATTAGACGAAGAACTACCCTCAGACCTATTCCCAGAAGTAGAACCAACAGAATTAGAAAACGAAATAACAGTCTCACAATATATAATTAATGGTAGTAAACAATAATGCCAAACTTAAGCTTCGCAGACACAATCAAATCAGGGTACATACAAGAATTAAAACAACTCTGCTATCCCCTAGAAATAGAAATATAAATAGAAATAAGGAACATACAATGAGACCTTTGCACGACGCATGTTACTCTACTCAAAATATCATAGACAAGAGCACAAGATGGCTACAGGAATAGTAAAAGGCGAACAACTCGGTGAAGACGCGCTTCTGGCTGATTCAGCACAAAGTGAGCCATTCCCCCTCCCCCAAAATACTGAAAAATTTGAATTAAGCTATTCAAATAAACTTTCTGAAGAGGAAATATTCTCCGAGGTTAGCCACGATTACTCTAAAATAGAGCTATCAGGTAGAGCTAAAATAATCAATCGAATAAGCGCTAATGCATTTCTATTAGCAGATAATTTTTATGGACTCAAAAAACTTACGGAAGACCACACTCGTAAGATTAGTTTGATTTATATTGACCCTCCATATGGCACAGGTACAAAACCATGTGGAAGTAAAAAAGCTACATTTGATTTTATAGTGGATGCTGACGTATTTAAAAATCACCCAGATCAAATAAAACTTTTGGCTTCCATATAAAATATATGAGTGCGGCTACACTTCATTCTTTATCAGCTTCTCAACCAGCTTTCACAATGTTATGAACAGGTCATACCAACACACGACCAAACCTTATTTCCATACGACGATGGCTATTACATCGACCTAACAGACAAATCAATAAACTTCATTGGCCATCTGCGTAAAAAGCTAGAAAGAAAAATCTACAAACCTGACGTACACAAAATAATCATGGACTCAATAGAGTGTTCAATGTTTATATTCAACAGTAACGACAAAAGGACTATGTAATGAACACACTAACGAAAACAATAAACTTTGAAGAACTCTCAAAACTTTTACGACTAGATCCAGCCCTAAGTTGCATACACTTTGAACATCCAAAAGTAAAAATCTCGAACAGAGAAAATTTACCGAACCAATTCAGAACCTCAGAACCAGTCTGGGACTGGATTCGATCAGGACTACCAAAATCTAACTACTATCTAAAACTATCATCAGATTCATTAATCAGAAAACTAGAAATAAAATCTATTCTACGATTAATCCCGCATTTTTCCCACGAACGATTGGAAGAGATGATTGAACTAAGCGAGCTTTACCAACCACTAGAAAAAACTAAACCCACTATACCAACAACACAATCAACATCCACAAACCAATATCTAACTCGTGGGGAAGCGGCGACCCTAATTATATCATCAACAGAAATAAAAATAGTATCGGTTCATGAACACGATGACGGAACAACTATGTTGCCATGTACGATGGAAGGAAAAAGACTTGAACTCTCAATGTTGATCCCGCACCCGAATGAAATAGATAAATTCTCGCCTGTGGTGCATAACCTAAACAAAAGACAATTAACTCATTTAACCGAAAAAATGAGTGATTATTTCTCATTCAATAAAATTTGGTTAGTCATTACAAAAAGTTTGCGAAACCATAACGTCAGACTAAATGACATTAATAAATTCAAAGAAGACCTTGATGATATATTTAAAACAGTTGGAGAAACAAAGTTATACCATTCACAAAAACCTGTAGTACAAGAATCAACCACACCATTACCAACGGCACCAATGCGCGAATCATTAACAGCCCGAGAAGCAATGGCCAAAATGTTATCCGCAGAACCACTATCGGTTAAAATCTCACACAATCATTTCATCAGCGAAAACCATCAAGACTTCGTAATGGTTGACAAAAACCTAAAATTAGTCTCACAAGACGAATCATTATGTGCATCATTATCATCAAATGGAATGCCAAATCACGGATACTTCGTATATGAAATGAAATTAAACAAACACTCAATCAAGAAAACCAACATAAAAAAATTGGTTGCCACAATGGACGACCTTCACAAATACTCAATCGATTTCAATAATCAGCACAAACAAGAAAGAATACCGCATTCATACGTTGAACAAGCAGAAGAGGTAATGATCTCATTCATGAACGAACTGAACCAATCCTATATTACTGATAGATACAAAGAAATTAAGAAATTATACAAAGGTCATAGTTTCTAAATTAACAATATTATATATAACTATAAGTTATATCTACCAAACACTTAGTGTGTCGTCTTAGCCCCGGTTTATTTGAGGATTACGGGGCATTTTTTTTGCCTAAAAATGACAAAAACTTTTATAAATTCATTCCACAACCTATATAAAATAATCACGGTATTATGTCCTTACTCACAAGGACAAAACAATGACAACCACTAAAAAGACACCCGAAAATGAAACAACTCAAAGCATTTAAATACCAGATCACCCCTAATGGTGCGCAAATAAGAAGTATACGCCAATATGCCGGTAATGCCCGCAAGGTCTGGAATCTGGCATTGAGCAAGCAACAGGAACCCACCGAAGTGACTTCTGTTAAGTCACCTGATGGGAAAGTTACTAAGGTCGAGAATTATAAACCTGATGACGTTGAGAAGGTGTGGAAGTTATGAGTGAAAAAACATGCACAGGCTCTATTTTATTCGGTGATGCTTGCGGTAAATGTAGTAAATGCCTAAAAGAAAAAGAAAATATTGAAAGTAGTTTTAAAGAGCTTATTAGGAAACAGAAGGCTGGGCAAATTAAACCACTAACGCAAAACCCGATAGCACAACCTGTAAGTAGTGGCTGGCGCTGCCCTAATTGTGGTCGTGGAAATGCACCATTCAAATCAAGTTGTGACTGTGTTCCTTTACCTACACCAACAGTTAATTTTCGAGGTGATGTATGAGTGAAACGTTAGAACTTTGGCAAGTGGTTAAACTTTTTCAGGAGCAGGGTATTACTGAATTTGATCATCCACATTTTGAAGAAATTGTATATATTAAATTAGTCTGCGGTTGTCCCCAATTTCAGTGTGCTGACGGTAAGGAAGACGTTATGTGGCTCGACGGGTACACAGTCCACAAAAAGAAAGTTAAGGCTTGGTTGTGGGAGTGCAAGATCTCTGGTGATTTTTCTGGGGAAGTGAAGTTATACAAGTTGATTACGGATGACCACATTACTTCAGCGCCAAACGACTGGGTAAATGTGACTAAATGGCGAAAAGTCGAAGGCTCTGAAGTGGAGATTGATGAATGAATAACAGAGAAGCAATACAGGCAATGTTGGATGGTAAAAAGGTTAGAGATTACAGATGGGAGCCATGTAGGTTTGTAAGTTACTACAATGACGCACTTAGAACTGAGGATGACATACATTTCAACATTAATAGCTATGGAATAGGCGACGACTGGGAAATATACGTCGAACCCAAGAAGAAGGTGAAAATGTGGCAGTGGGTTATTAAGCATTCAGCTAGCGGCAGAATCTGCATTACCGATGGTTTTTACACCGGTAAAGACTCACTTCCATCACCGCTTGAACCAGTTCAAAAAGCTGAATGGACTGAAATCGAAGTGGAGGTGGATGGATGAGCAGAGCCATATTGAAGTCTTTGGTGGCTTTGCATTGGACTAAATCGGATATATAGGATTAGTATGAATAAACCAATCTGGAAGTTTGCGTATGCAAAATCAAACCCATATAAAGATGGATTTTTTTCCATGCCGGAGTTTGAAAAAATAACTAGAAATTTTTTTAGACAGAAAGTTGATATGAAAGAAGTTGGTAGAATAGAACATGATATTGGTGTTGTCAGAGGGATTACACAAGTATCATATTATTCGTTTCGATGTGATGAATTTACTCACTACGGATTCATAATCGAAGAAACATTTTATATATTTAAAGAGGAAGAAAAAGAGCCTGAAAACATAGTGTCTTTTACAGGAAAAACCAGACATGATATACCAGCGGATAAAATATTGGAAAGAGCAATTGGTAAGCTTGATCGAGTTGTAATAATGGGTTACGACAGAGATGGCGAAGAATATTTAGCTGCTAGCATGGGTGATCGCACCGAAGTGAACTGGATCATTGATCGACTGAAATATCTATTAATATCAGGTAAGGTTAACGAATAATAGTAGATACTTTCAAGGTAGAGGACACACAATGAAATGTTTGAACAAGGTATTCGTTTACCAATGATGGGAAATGTTCAGCCATTAACGATAATATCTGACACCAAAAAAACAACCAAGTTTAGAATTAAGAAAAACAATAAAGGAAATCATCAATGAGTGAAGAAAAAGAATATCAATCTCACCTACGTTCATCTAGCTTTATGAGTGTTATGTTTAGTAAGAAGCATAATGTAGATAAAGAGCCTACTAGAACTGTAGATGTCCCAGCAATGACAAGGCGTAGGGAAATAGAAGACCGGAATATTGACAAAGAATATAACCCGGGTAACTATTACGATAACTTACTAGAGTAAAATTGGGAGCCAGTAGCATGTCATTCTAATTGCGCCACCAGTGAAAAAAGAATTGCTACCGGCATAAAATTGGGACGGGAAAGGCGAAGGTTACTACGGATCAATTATATAAGAGGTTAACAAATATAACTACCTTTTCCCTAGCTCTGGCTAGAACCTGAAAGCATTATATTCCATTTTATAATTTTTTCAACAGTTAAACATAAAAATTATTAACTATTTTGTTATAAAAAAAATGGAGTAGGGTTGTTTATAGATTCATCACCTACGGAAACAACATCAATGAATATCAAAAAACAAAGCGGTGCAGTACTGGTTGTAAGCATGATTTTATTACTGATCTTAACTGTTACTTCATTTTCCATGATTCAGTCATCAAATTTTTATGAAAACATGTCCAGTAATTATCAGGATAGGGAAGTTTCTTTTCAGTTGGCTCAGGGCTAACCTCTGTCCAAGTAGAACCCAAAGGGGAAGCAGCTCTCGAAATCCAATCGCTCGTGGATGAAATTTTATTGAAATTAACCGACTCAGAGGAGGTGCTAAAAAATGGCACTAACAGCTAAACGACCTTCAAAGAATGTGACTGCAAAACAGCTTAGTGATTTGAAAGATAAACCTGAAAAAGTTCGGTTCAATGCAGACATTCCACGCTCATTAATGAAGAAAATTAAAATGCGCGCTTTTGATGAATAGCTGACACAGACTGACCTAGCGGTAAAAGCATTTAAAGCATATTTGAGTAAATGAGTACCCACTCAAATGAGTGATTACTCATTTGAGTGCTGGATAATTCAAGCACCTGTGCATAAGTCACATTTGGATTTTCTGGCCTGTGGATAACAGGCCATTGTGGTGCCTGACAAACGATAACGTAGACTTAACGTTTGTCAGACAACCTCACATGCAATAGTCTCCTTCCAAAGATGACAATATAAAAATCAAACTGAGGTAATAAGATTGCTCCAATATTCAACTATTGAACCAAAAGATGACATTGCTAGCATTCAAAGCACATTCTTACGCAGTAAGTCTATGCCTGCACGTAAGGCCTTAGGGCAATACTTTACTAGCACAATTGTATCTGACTACATGGCTTCATTAGTCAATAAGCCAAAATATAAAACCATTCGTATTTTAGACGCAGGGGCAGGAACCGGAATTTTAACTGCTTCCACTGCACTACATTGTTTATATCTTGGCTGTAAAACAGTTCATGCTGTTCTTTATGAATTAGATATTGAAGCCGTACCGTATCTTGAGCAAACACTAAGAATTGTTGAGAGAACCTTCGATCAGCAAGGAGGGATATTTACCTTTGAAATACACTGTGAAGATTTTGTACTTGCAAGACCAGATAAAGATGAAAAAATTCAGCCTTTTGATATTTCTGTTATCAATCCTCCGTACTTTAAATACAGTGTAAAAGACTCTCCCTATGCAAAGGCAGCATCTGACCTGTACCCCGGTGACCCAAACATTTACGCTTCTTTCGTGGCTGTAGCTATGGCTTGCATAAAAAAAAATGGACAAATAATAACCATTACACCTCGTAGTTTCACAAATGGATTATATTTCAAAGGATTCAGGTCGTACCTATTGAAAAAATCAGCTTTAGACCTAATACATATTTTCAAACATAGAGACAAGGTCTTCAAAAATGCTGATTCAGCAGTCCTTCAAGAAAATATTATTTGTCACTTCATAAAAGAGAATAACCAAGAAGATATAATCATTCGTTCAAGTGACAGTGATCTTAATATTAACAACTCCAATGAAGAAAAATACCCTCTTGAATTGATTATTGACCAGTCAAATGAGCAATTCATCATTCGAATCCCAGAATCGGCCCAAGAAGCTTGTATTTTACGACAAGCTGAAACCTTCCCAACCACCTTTGAACATGCCGGATACTTTATTTCAACAGGTCGTGTAGTTGAGCATAGAACACGAAATTACATTACAGAAGACACTAATTCTCTCTGTTCAGTGCCACTTTACCGTCCACATAATATTACACCATTAACGGCAACGTGGACTGGTAACCATAAAAAAGAAGTATCCTTCATGCTTAACAATGGGCATGAAAAACACACCATAAAGAACGGAACATTTGTATTATTAAAACGTTTTTCCTCCAAAAACGAAAAACGTCGGTTAGTTTCAGGACTACACCTTAAAAGCACTCATGGCACTGATTTTATTGGTTTTGGAAACAAAACAAACTACATTGGCCTGAAGGATGGAACACTGACAAAAACTGAAGCATACGGGCTTTCCGCAATATTCAACTCTTCGTTCATGGACCAATATTTCAGATGTATTTCAGGAAACACACAAGTAAATGCAACTGAAATCAGAGTAATGAAGTTTCCAACACGTGAACAGGTGATAAAAATTGGAACGCAAGCGCAGAAGCTGAAAACGACCGAAACAAGAAAAATTGATTTGATCGTCAATCCTATTTTAAAAATTATAAACATAATTTAACGGAGATATAGCTTGGAATTCACTGAACAACAACGAGAAAAACTTAAACAAGCAAAAACACTACTGACAGCATTGGGTTTACCAAAGGCACAATGTAATGACCGTTCCGGTTGGGTATTTCTAGCACTGGCAAACATTAAACCATTTGATAACTGGAACAACGCAACTGCGCCTCTATTACCCACAGTAAATATTATGGAATTTATTCGCAATCAATACAGCATGGATTACAAACCAAACAGCCGTGAAACTATTCGTCGTCAAACACTTCACCAGTTTGAACAAGCACGAGCTATTGATCGTAACCGTGATGACCCCGCAAGAGCGACTAATAGTAAAGACAATCCATTATATACTGTTAATTACCCGAAACCACCAGCGACAAAAAGGATAATCGGATTACCTCAAAAGAAAAGGTAAAATGCTTTAGAATGGACTCTTAATTATTTGGACAGCCCTACCTGTAGGGTTTTTTTATTCTATACCATGTTTGTACATATAGGAGTAAAAAGAGGAATGAGCAGATTTATAACCATCATAAAAGATCGTCTAGGCGGACAATTCGCTGAAGGATTGTATTCTGCGTGGTTGGGGATTGATCCTCCAAAAGAAGTAAAATCAGAGTTGATTCATATCAACTCTTTTTTTTGGGCAAATTCTCACACTAGGTTTTTTGGTTACGGTAACACTGAGAAGACCTGTGTGGAGAATTTGATTCATAGGATGAGGCGTAACAACAAAAATAAAGAAACGTTCGGTAGAACACAACTGAGCGACTTTGTGTGTATATTTATGGACTATGATTCACCTGTTGGTGATCGAATAATACAGGTGGGCGGCGACAAACAGATCGAACTATGGGGTTTAAAGCCTTGTGATAGAGGGTTTTTAAAATAGCATGTACTAATCTACCGATTTGCGCCCAAGTGCTCCAGCTATAGTCCTTCCGCTTGAGTGCAACGAATAGACTTAGCTGGTGGTGAAGGGTAATGGGCAGGAACTGTCCAAGGTAATGAGCCGAGAGTTTTCGGTGTTGACCTACGAAACGCTATCTATAGCCGCGTCAGCGGTTTAGGTAGCGTAGTTCATCAAGTGACGGTTTGATTAAGATTTTATGATTGACTAGACAAAAAAATGGGTTGATGGCAGGACAACCATCAACCCATTAGGCAGAGCTCACAATGAACGAAACAACTTGTCGGATCGTTAAATACAATATATCAAAATTTACCCGTCATTCCAATCAATTTCACTCTTCAATTTTCTCTGGAATGTCAGTCTACAATCTTTTAGAGACTGTATTTCTCTCAAACGATGATTAGAGCCAGCAAATCTACCCGATGAACTTTCTCCACCAAGATATTTTGTGAACTCCATGCCGAACCTTTTCATACTTATCTTCTGACCACCAATTTTTAAAGCATCGTGCCACTTTATATACTCATCGAATATTAGTCTTATTGGTAATAGTGTTGGTTCATCACCGATTTCAAACACATCATCAGCTGCTTGCATTAGCATACCGCCTGCAATTTGTTCACTAACATTCATATCATCATCTTTGTTCTTCATTTTTAGCTTAGATTTGTTCTTTGACAGCATAGATAATGTAATCGTACTCTCGAATGCAAATGTTCCCTCGTAAAGACACTCTCTAAACCAACGAATATGTGAAACATCATGGCCCTGAAGTTTATTTTCAGTCTTTGATTTACTGCTAATTGCAGGTAAAACTCTTGGATTAAATCCTGACACATCAACTTTATCCAATATATACCATAGGAATTCATCAAACCGCCCCTTAACTATTTTGCCGTGAACCTCAATATCACCAACACCAAATGACTCGGCTAGATTAGAAAAATATTCAAAGTCGCTAACCTTCTTTGAGCTGACATCCAGCACCACAAAACGTCGATCATCAATCTCAATGGGTGCCACCCAGTCATTATTAGAGCTAATCGCAATATGACTGAAGTTTTTACATAAGACGGGTGTCTTAAATTTGGCTTCAATGTTGCGAATGTCATCAGTCAATTCAGCCTTTAACTTGCCGGCACCAACATGGTCACCGCCATAAGTCGCCTCGTTATATACGGTAAATAGGTTGAATTGCATCTCACCATTGAACGATTTATGGCTTTCGCCCGAGTAAGTAAATCCATGACTACCAAAAGCATCGACGATGGCATTCAGAAAAATGCTTTTTCCAGTGCCTTGCTCTTTACTATGAAGCACGATTGCAGTCTCAGCCTTCAATTGAGGGAACTGAAACATCCTCGCTATCCATTTGATCAGATAATTGAAGGCTTTCTTCCTACCAGCACACACAACATCTTCTAGGTGCCTAAGACACGCATCAATATGTTTTCTGGATGGGTTACCATCCATATAGATAGAATCATCACTCCAATTATCTGGTCTTCGAGGTCTAACTGTCATGCCTTCATACATATTCAAGTAGTGGGTAGATGGAATCTCCTCAACGACTTTTGGTAAACCATGTTCAATATATTTGTTAGGTGCTGGTAAAAATACAGCATCGTAGTAACGTCTCTTATCCTGACTATATGTTTCACGCCAAATTGGAAATATAGATTTGTATTCCAATAAAGTTCTGTCATTCTTTTTGGTTATTAGAGGGATTTTATCTTCAATATGGAATTCTTTTCTTGATAAAGCAGTTTTAAATTCAAACTGAAATCTCTCAAAGCTATTGTTCCACTTCTTTTCTACTACATATACTTCACCATCACGATCAACAACACCATAAACCGAAGAAAACGTTTGTAGCTTATAAGAACTTTCAAATTTAACGATGTCTTCAATTGTTTTTGTTATCTGAGTACTCTTTTCGAAAGAATAAAACCATTTGTAACTAGTCTTATGTTCATAAGTAGAGAACGACTTCCACAACCCGATGATCGTGCGTCCGCCTTCAAATCTATAGCCAATATTATGAATCCACATCTCAAATAGTTCGTATGAGCCTTCTATCTCCATGTATTTAAGATTATATAACGCTTCACCAACTCTAATTATATTAGAGTCGTTTCGGGGTATGTTGAGCATTCTGAGAAACATATCGGTATGACTAACCAATATATTTGGTCGTCTTCTGATCGCCCTAGTATGAAAATCCTGAAAATATTCAGTGAAATCAATCGGTGTTTCAAAAGTGATTATGTAGCAAGTGCCGGAATGCGCGTGAGAGTGAATGATCCAGTTGTCTTCGTTCTTAAACAACATTGCGATATCAGGCTGACCCCCAGCATATTCAGGCTCCTCTGGGTGCTGCATACGAACGCCGTTCCATAAATCGGGTTCGTTCTTAATGCCATCAATCATATCTTCAATAGTAACGGTGCCAAACTCACAAGTATTAAACACCATCAGGCGTTTGTACTCTGCAATTCTCTGCTGACCCTCAAAACTATTTTGATCCAGAATCAGCTTTACCACATTTTTGCTTTTTGGCACTAAAATGGTCTGGGTTTCTTCAGTTGACCCGTTGCTGCGTGATGATGTTGACGGAATTTTTTTCTTGACCATGCGTTGCTCATGGCCACGACTCATGGCCAATTCACAACACTCTGTCCAAAATTGCATCAAGCTTTCGCTAGAAACTTCCGGAAGCTGCTCATATACCAGTTTGCCGTGTCCTAAATCAGGGAACCATTCATAAGCATTACCTGATTTGTGATTGCCAATGGCAACAAATTGTTGGCCTTTACCCAGAAGCTCTACCTTTCCTGACTGACCAAAATCAATCACGCATTTGGTGAATATATCCCAATCGGCTAAACGGTACGGTATACCTATTCTGGTGCTGTCTTTTCGCTTTCTTACCGATGATTTGCCTAGGAGTTTAACTGCGAGTTGGAAAATATTCCGTACAAGGTCGGCATCACCATCAATATCAACGTCGATGAAGGGGATTCGTTCTGTTTTTAGACCAACACCTGCAGACTGTGTAGCAAATGATTCAGCAATATCGTCGATGTATTGAATCTCTTCATTACTTGCAACGTATTCTGACCAATTTTTAAGGCCGCCCCAGCCATTTTGACTAGGCCAACCGGGAGTTTTTCCACCTTCTTTTATCTTTGTGAAGGGGTTCATTTTTGAATTTAGAGGAATGATCGGAACCAAATCACGTTGAAAACCGTTTTTTGCAAAGTAGCCAAAAAGCTTGTGATTATCCAAGTTCAGATCAGATAATTTAAATTGTGTTTGTGTAATCGACTGTGAGTTGCCATCCATATTTTATTTTAGTCCTTTTATAATTATGGATTTTTGTTTTGAATCCTTGATTCAATCGAACCAAAGATATTACTGCGGTGGATACCTTAATGCAAATAAACAAGTATCGAAATAGCCGTATTAACCGACAGAAAGGTAATCAGGTGAATTCACAACATATAGTTTTAATCCCATGACTTCAGGTCTTGAAACCACAATATCTAGTGGCATACGAAGATTTATTAAAGCGACCCATTCTTCTAATTGTTTTAATTGCAAATCACCAACGTATAATGTTGTTGCTGATATACCAACACTGGCCAGAATCATGACCTCGTTTTCAATCTGTGTTTCTATAGTCACAAAGTTTTCATCCTCATGTTGCTCTTTAAAGCATTTTGGGCATCTCCAATGGGATTGTGGGTTGAGCTGCAACCGCACACCACCAAAGGAGCATCTGGGGCAAGGGGTCGCATTCATACTGGCATTTTACACCATAAGACATTTTCTTGACTGAGTTTAATAAGGATATGTAGTCCAGAAACCCTACCACTAAGACCTCTACCTTGCGCCCTGACATTAACACAGTACCGAACATCATCATTCAGGTCATGCATTATATAAAGACCTTTCTCAGTCGGTTTTTTATCAGTCCATAATGTTTTAAATTTCTTCTTAGCCATTTTGTTTGCCTTGTTGGTTGTTTGAGTCTCAGAATATACTGATAAAAATAAATAAGTGTTGGAGAACAGAATTATAAATATTATTAGTACCACTCAGACAACTTTTTAATATCCTGTTTCTCCCTCAACTGATCCATTCGCCGCTTTTCATCTATCCGCTTTTGTTTTTCGATTGTTTTGTGATGTAGGGCTTTATCTTCATTACTCGTATCTATCTTATATTTGTTTTCACTCACGCCAGCCTCCAATATCAAATCTATGTTTGATTATTAATATGTGTTTATAAACCAATAACTTGGTTGGTTAAATATAACATAGAAAATTAAAAATATTTTTTCTACAGATTTATAAAATTATTCTGTTATGATCCAAACATAACAAAAACACATAAAGGAAAAATACATGGAAATTGGATCAAAGGTAATATGCCACTCTTCATTTGAAGGAAGAGAGATTATTTCTATAGAAATGATTGCACCTAAATTTTTGAACGCTGAGACAAATACCCATAGGGTATTCTCCAGAAATGCTAGTTCTAGCAGGGCAATACCGATATCTAAAACAGTAAAAAATATCTGTTCTGATCCTTACATACCAAAAGACATAAGAATAAATCAAAAGGGTATGCAGGGATTTGAAAAATTAGATGAACAATCTAGATTTGAATTTGAAGAAGAATGTCAAAGATTGGCAATTATTAACTCACAGTTTATTCAAAGCTGGCATGAGAAATTCAACATCCATAAACAACATTTGAACAGATATGCTGAAGCTTGGGTTTGGCAGAAGCTTATCGTTACATCTACTGAGTGGGATAACTGGTTTCATCTTCGTAATCACCCAATGGCTGATCCTGCGATCCAAGCTCTAGCAATAGATATGTTGAATAAAATTGAAGACTCAACGCCTAATGTTTTAACAAATCATCAGTGGCATACACCTTATGTTAATGATTCCCAGATTGAACAGTGTCACTATCCATCTGACATATTAAAAGTATCTAGTGCCGGTTGTGCCAGAACTTCATATAACAATTACGATGGTTCAAAAACAAACTTAGAATCTGACACCAGATTATTCAACCAATTAGTTGTCAGACCATATTCAGATGATGTTATTGATTTGACCGAAAACGATCCAATACATGCCAGCCCTACTGAGCATCAAGCAAAGCCTATGAAGAGTAGCGATTGTCACGATGGTAATTTCAACCCTGCCCTTTGGGAAAAAGGCATAACGCACATGGATACAGATATGTGTTACTGGAGCAATAATTTTAAAGGCTGGATACAACATAGGTCAATCCTGTAATAAAAAGGAATTTCAGTTGATACACCACCACTGCTGCTCCAAAAACTATCTTTTAGAGTCGAAAAACACAGGCGATATAATCGTCTGCGTTTTATATCACATAGTTGGATGGAACCTGACTATCTCTACAATATCTTTTGAGGGTACACCAATAGTTTTGACAGAAATGGAGTTCGACCAAATTGAAGCTAAAATTTTTGAGGATGAGATGGGGTAGAATTATGCAAACTACAGGACATAGGAAGGGAAGACGTAATTATAAATCGATAGAATATAACGATCAGATTTATAGCTATAACGGACTCGCAAGACACGTTGGTATTCCAGAAAGCTCGTTTAGAAACTACATCAATAGATTTCTTAAGCAGTATAAGCGTCTGCCTGACACTAAAGAAATAGATATTATTGTTATAAATGCTGGTGAACTTATCGGTAGACCAATAAAACCAGTTAAGAAATCGATGAGCGTTAAGGATCGTCACAATGAATTGACAGAACTTATGAAAAAGTTTTGATATTTTTATAAAAATCTATTTGACCCATTATAAAAATACTGGGGTATCATAGATTTTAATATCAAAAGGGCAGCACAATGACCGAATTAACTTCTCCAAGTATAGAACAACAAAACGCGATTGATGCAATTGTAAGCTGCATCTTAGATAAAAAACCAGCATTAGCATTTATTGCGCCTGCTGGTTGCGGTAAGACGTTCTGTCTTAAACATATTGCTGAAGATGAGCGTCTTGAGGAAATCCCAATGACGTTTACTGCCACTACAAACAAGGCAGCAGGCATTATCAAAGAAGATTTGCCAACTGCAATGACTCTACATAAAGCCATCTCTCTATATGTCGCTACAGAATTAAGCGATGAGATGGATAAGTTCTATGATTCAAAAATGCTTAGGGGTGCAGAAGAAACCGTACCTGAAAAAATTATTTTAGACTTTTTATCGGAAATTGGCGTTAGCGTTAAATCTTTTAAAAAAGAATCATCTACAGAAAAATTCCTTGGAAACAACAAAATTAGTTCTTATGATCATAGGATATTTGATCGGTATGTCACTGGTGAGTACCAAGGTGGCGTTTGCTTCATTGATGAAAGCTCAATGTTGCCAACTAAGGGTCAAGTTGATGACCAAGGCAAACTAAAAGCTATCGGTCTTAATAATGCCATGAAGGTTTTTGATACTGTTGTGCTTGTTGGTGACGATAGTCAGTTGCCACCGATTAATGGCACCAGCAGTTTTGAAGGATTAGACACATTCAGACTGACCGAAAACCACAGAAGCGATCAATCACTTTTAAGATTGCTTGATTATGCTCGTAACGGTCAACCGTTAGAGATGTTTGTGCCAAGAGAAGACGAGAAAACTATTCGGGTTTATCAAGAATATTTGGTTCCAGACTCAATGTACGATATGGACACAATGATTGAACATAACATCACCCATATTGTTTATCGTAATGCTACACGAAAATCTATCACTAGACGCATTCGAGGTAACGATTCGCAGCCTTTAGATGGTGAGCCGGTTGTGTATAAAGGAGCCAATATTGATGATGAAGATGGCGACTGCATTTCTAAAAATGAAACCGGTGTATATATAGATGGTTATGGAGAATGGAAAAATCATAAACAATATGTAAACAAACGGCATTTTGATGAGTATTCTGATAACTACTGCTATTTACAGTTTGGTTATGCAATTACCTGCCATATCAGTCAGGGTTCAAGCTTTGATTACGTCATTATTCATGTAAATGATATTCCCGGTATGGTTGATTCTGAAACTGAACGAAAATGGATTTATACGTCTATATCAAGAGCTAGAAAAGGGGTCATAATAATAAAATGAATAAAAAAGAATCTTTGGTACACATACAAGTCGATGAAAAGTTAGCATCAATTATAAAAATGTGCGCGACAGTGGATCAAGTCCCGCTGTACGAAAAGGTCAATGAGATGATTTCTTTTTATCTAAAAGAAAACCCTCATGAGAGACAAAGAATTTTGGAAATAATCGGTAAAAAATAGGTGACTTATGTTTATCTCGTTTATATGTCTTTATGTCTGCTTAATAATTTTCATGATGATCCTAGGAATTTGGGACAATAGCCCGTTTACCTATGGATTTTTAGCATTTTTATGTGCTGCATCGGCTGTGGCAGGCAGTTGATGTGTCAAGAGACTACGTTGAAGTTTTGGAAATGCGAAAAAGCATGTGTCTAACTATCAAAAAGCTGCTGGATAGCGGTAAGAGTGGCGCACAAATAGCCGAGTTGTATGGTTATGATAATGAGAAATCAGTATGGTCATTAATGAAATGGGCTAAAGATGAGAATATCTGCAATGAGTTTACTCATATTGAAAAAACAGTTGATAAGAAGAAGTGTTTGATATGGTAATTTTTTATAAAAATTATAAGGACGGTAATATAAAGTTTTTACCTATTTACCTGAAATTTTACCGCTGGTAATATAGATTCATCATAACAACAAACACAAACAACAGGACACACACTATGAACTTATTAGAACAGCATATTGAAGCAAAACAAAAATTATCAGAAGCTAAAAACTTAGAAATGAAGATTCGTAAACAGATCATTGCAGGTCTTGGTGAAGCAGCAGACGCAGAAGGAACTAAGACCCACACTAGCCTTGGATACAAACTAAAAGCAATATTCAAACTGTCTCGCAAGCCTGATGTTGCAGCTCTAGATGCGGTTTATGACGACCTTACCGATCAAGAAAAGAATTGTGTTAAGTGGTCACCTAGTATTATTGATAAGAGCTTCAAGGAACTTCCAAAAGATAGCAAGTTGCGAGAGATCGTTACTGTTAAGCCCGGAACCCCAAGCCTAGCAATTACACCTGAATGAAATCACACTTAGGATTGCATCAGGATTTTATAATAACGAATCCTGAATGCTATAAATTATCACAAATATTTGAGTCGATAACTGGATCAGATAAACCTGTTTCTAAGATCTCTCTTTTTTATTGGGTAGATAGATACGGTGATTTTACATCTAAAACCGACAGGCAATCTCGTATCATTAAAGCCATTTTTAAAAATATGAGTAATGCTGAACAATTTGAAATATTGAATTACATTAACGACAAGGAATAAGATGGCAATAAAAATATCGAACACCAATACCGGCATTTCAACGGTGAAAGCTATGGTGTATGGAGAAGCAGGTCTAGGTAAGACCAGACTATGTGCAACTGCACCATCACCAATCATAATTTCAGCAGAAGCAGGTTTGCTATCACTAAAAGATTACAATATTGATGTGATCAATGTTAATAGTAAAAAAGATGTAATGGATGCTTATCAATTCATCACATCATCTGCTGACGCCTCTAAATATCACACGATTTGTTTAGATTCTGTTACAGAAATAGCAGAGGTTTTACTTTCCGAGTATAAAAAGGAGTTTAAAGACCCGAGGCAAGCTTACGGAACCATGCACGATGATATGACTGTATTGATTAGGTCGTTCCGTGATTTACCAAATTTTTCAGTTTATTTTACGGCAAAACAGGTTACTAAAGAGGATGCTGAATCTGGCATCACTATGAATAGACCTGATGCACCGGGGAATAATCTTAAAAAAGATCTACCGTTTTTCTTTGATGAGGTGTTGGCGTTACGAGTTGGTCAACATGAAGGGCAGGAATATCGGTACTTACAAACCCAACCTCACATGCAGTGGGTTGGAAAAGACAGGTCTGGAAAACTGGATGCACAAGAAGCTCCAGACTTAACCAACATTTTCACAAAGATACTTTCATAACAAGGATTTTACTTAGATGGCAACATTAAATTTTAATACCCAAGGCCAAGAAGAAATGGCCGATTTCGAAGTTTTACCTGCTGGCAAATACAACGCTCAGATCATTAAGTCTGATTTGAAAGCTACGAAGTCTGGAACTGGCACACGTTTAAATCTTCAATTTAAAATCATGGATGGTCAGTTCAAAGGCCGTATTATTTTCACTGGTTTGAATGTGGAAAACGATAGTCAGGAAGCGGTTGATATGTCGATGCGTGAGCTTACTAGCATCTGTAAAGCTATTGGTAAAGGTATGATTTCCGATTCTACGGAACTACACAATATCCCTATGCAAATCACTGTCAAAATTAAGGCAAAACAAGGCAACTACGACGAATCGAACGAAATCAAAGGTTATGCTGTTTACACCGGTGCTAGTTTTGGTGATGAAGCTGTTGCTGCTACACCTCCTGCTTTTATTGCAAATCCTGCCGTTGCTCCCGTAGCCGCACCTTTGGCTCCACCTGTCGCGCCTGCGTATGTTCCTCCTGCCGCACCAGTACCAGTTGCGCCGCCAATTGCTCAACCTTTGGCTGCTCCGTTGGAACCACCTTTGGCACCAGTAGCTGAACCGGTTATTCCTGTGGCCGCACCTTTGGCACCAGCACCTTTACCAGTAGCAGCACCAATTCCTGTTGCTACTCCGGTTCCTGTCGCACCTGTTCCAGTCGCCGCTCCTGCTGCTGAACCTATCGCACCGGTTGCAGCACCTGTACCTGTGGCAGCTCCCGTGGCTGCCCCAGTTGCACAACCTGCTGCTGCTCCCGAAGCATATCCTTGGGAACAAAAGTAACCAAACCGTTTTACCGTGAAGCATTAGCCACCTCTTGCGGGTGGCTTTTTAACTGGTGGGAATATGTCGAAGTGGGATGAAAGATTTATCGAAATGGCACAATTGGTTTCAACTTGGTCGAAAGATTCAAGCACGAAAGTTGGTTCTGTGATAGTCGATCAAAATAATAGAATAGTATCTACCGGTTTTAACGGATACCCTTCTGGAATACCTGATGGTGATGAAGATCGACAATTAAAATTAAAAAAGACTATTCATTCCGAACAGAACGCAATTATTTTTGCAAAAACTGATGTAATGGGGATGAGATTATATTGTACACATTTTCCATGCTCGAATTGTGCTGCTGCAATAATTCAATCAAAAATAAGTTGTGTCATTTTTAAGAAACCAACCAATATGGGTTACTCTGAAAGATGGAATGAAAGTATAAAGGTTTCAATTGATATGTTTAATCAGGCTGGAATAACAGTTAGGGAAATATAATGGATAAACGTCTTAAGATAGGAAGTCGGTGGGTTAATGCCTCAAATAAAAAACATGAGATAGTGTGCTTGGCTAATAAGAAATCAGTATTGCCATTAACGGTAATATTTGAAGACTCAGATCATGAACAGGTTTTTGCTTTACAGTCTGAGGATTTTCTTTATTCAATGAAATTGGATATTGATAATGGTTGATTTGACAAAAGTAATGGATAAAAGCGGAACTCTAAAAGGTGTTCTTGATAATAATGATAAAGAAGATTACCCGCGCGGATACCCTTCTATGTCGAATGCTGGAGAACCATGCTTAAGAAAAAAGCAGTATGAATTATATTTTGTAAAAAAGGGAAAATTGACTGCTAGAACAAGAAGAATATTTGCAATGGGATTTGCGTTTGAAGAAATTTTTGAAAAAGAGATGGCAGAGCATGGATTTGTAATAACTGGCGAACAAGACGATCTTGCAATACAAGTAGGCGAACACATATTACACGGTCACATGGATGGCAGAATTATTGGCATTCCAGAGTCACCAAAAACAGAACATGTAATGGAATTGAAGGCTTTAAACCAAAATTCTTGGAAGGATTGTGTAAAGAAAGGTGTGATGCTTAGCAAACCGATATATTACACTCAAGTTCAAATGTACATGCATGCTACCGGTCTAAGACGGGCAATATTTATAGCCGTGAATAAAAACGACTCCCAATATTATATGGAGCGTGTCAAATATGATGGTGGCTTCGTTAAAGATATTCTGAATAAAAATCAGGAAGTATTAGAGTCTATTTTTCTTTTAGATAGGATGGCTGGTAGAGATTTTTATGCTTGTAAATGGTGTGACTACCACGGTATTTGCCATGACAATGAACCCGTTGCTATCAATTGTCGTACTTGCAAGCATTCACAACTGATTGGTAACAAAGATTGGGGTTGTCGCAAGCATGGTCTTAGGATGAATCGTGAGTATCAGATTAATAATGATTGTACTGACCATGAACTTAGGGAAATGTTTCTGTGATTACACAACAATATTTAAAAAAGATATTGAGATACGATCGATGATGCTGTAAAGGCTAGAAAAGATGCTGAGAAAAAATATGGATACCATACACTTAGCGGATCAAAACCCGAAAAATATTATCACAATAGACAAAGGAACAGGATTTAATGTCGTTTTATCCAAGGAAGTTTCAATTAGAAGCAGTAAATGCATTTTTTGAAAATTACAGGAAGAATCCATTATCAAATCCAGTGATAAGTATGTACACGGGAGCTGGAAAAAGCTTTGTTATAGCTATGATTATGTGTCACTTGGTAAAATCCAGTGATACAAAGTTTATGGTCGTCACACATTCTGCTGAAGTTTTGAAACAGGATATAAAAGCATTTATACACCTTCTAGAAGAGTTTAATATCTTCTGCACTATTGGTATTTACAGCAGTAAACTAAAGAAAAAAGAATTAGATAATAGAGTCACATTTTGTACTGTTGGAAGCGTTTATAAAAATATTGATAAGTTTGACATTGACTATCTGATAGTGGATGAAGCACATCTTGTCGGTGACGACAAAGACTCAATGTACCGAAGGATGATTAGCGGTTTTGACGTTCCTGTACTCGGGCTTTCTGGCTCTCCCTTTAGAATGAGGAAGGGTTATTTACATGAGATGGAAGGCGGGGTATTTACAGACCTAGTTTATGATACAAACACACCTGAAATATTTGCAGAAATGATTGCATTAGGATACTTGGCAAAACCCATCAGGGAAAAGCTAACTATAACAATGGATGTTACCGGCGTTAAGAAAACCGCTGGCGATTTCAACTTAAAAGATTTATCTCTGAAATTTGACAGGGATGGTATGACTGAACAAATCGTTACTGATTTGCTTAGGCATAAAGAAGATAAAAAACACTGGTTCATTTTTGCCATTGATAAAAAACATGCAGAATCCATTTCAGAAGAATTGAACAAACAGGGGATAGTTTCTGATTTTGTCCACTCGACAAAAGAAGAAGATACAGATATTGCGATAACAAAGTTTCGTAATGGTGAAATACAAGCACTGGTAAGCGTATTAATGCTTACAACTGGCGTTGACATCCCTATCATTGATATGTTGGTAATGATGCGTCCTACTGCATCTGTAGTCATCCATTTACAAACAATAGGTCGGGGGCTTAGAACAACACCAACAAAAAACGAGTGTCTTATATTAGACTACGCCGGAAATATTGTCAGAAATGGCGCCATTGACGACCCAATAGTTCACGTTGCTGGCAAAGGTAAAGCCGGTGGTAAGATGGAAAAAGAATGCCCTGATTGCGGTCTACCTCACCACATTTCAATCAAGAAGTGTCAGTGTGGACATGAATTCAAATTCAAGACTAATTTGGAAACCACATCATCTCAAGCATCATTGATGAAAGAAGTCAGGATAGAATGGTATCCAGTCAGAAAAGTAGAATTTTCGATCCATAAAAAGATTGGCAAACCAGACTCTATAAAAGCTAGATATTATTGCGGGTTGAGATTCTTTGACCAATTCCTATGTGTTTATCACGGAGGTTTTGTACAAAGAAATTCAAGATATGTTATTAGTAGAATGAACAATGACAACCATATTAACTATGAGTTGTCAGTAGATTTGGTTCTAAAACAAATCGACACACTAAACAAACCAACAAATATATTAGTAGATACTACCAATAAATACTCAGAAATAAAGGATATGAATTTTGATTAACGGCGACATTATAGTGTTTGACACAGAAACCACCGGGCTTGTAAAACCTGAACCAACTGATGTTGTTCATCAACCATTTATGACAGAGATTTATGCCATTAGATTGGATAAAGATTTTAGAAAGATTGGTGAATTTGAATCGTTTGTCAAGTGTCCTATTCCAGTACCACCTGAGATAACAAAAATAACTGGAATCAATGATGATATGTTGAAGAATGCTCCTGCATTTATTGAAATATATGATGACTTATATGACCTATTTGATGGCTGTAGAAACGTAGCAGGACATAACATCAAATTTGATTTGAATATATTGAACTTCGAGTTATTTAGATGTGATCTTGAACGTAAATTCAATTGGCCCAAGAATCACATTTGCACTGTTCAATCAAGTTTCTCGATATTCAACAAGCGATTAACGCTTGGTAAACTTTACGAACATTTATTCAACCAAACATTTCCAAATGCTCATAGAGCTAGGAATGATGTTATGGCTAATGTGGCTTGCCTATATGAACTGAGAAAAAGGGGTCTTATTGAATATGTATAATCTGACTCTAAAATCAGAATATTCATTTGGTGAATCCTTCGCTTTTTTGAAAAGACTACACGATGAATATTCATATAAGGGCGTTATCGGGGTTTCAGACTTCAACACATTTGCGGTTCATAAGCTTAAAAAGATGTGTGATAAATCTGGAACCAAGCCTATATTTGGCTATAGAGTTAATGTTGTAAAACATGCAACTGAAAAGGTTAAACCAAGAGGTCAATTCGGCAAAGAATACATAATAATTGCTCGTAATATTGATGGTCTTAAAGAGATTTTCAAATTGACTAAAATCAATACTGAAAACTTCTATTACCGCCCTAATATTTCATGCCATGACATTGAAAATTTGACTAATGATGTGATCGTTATTTCACAAGACCCGATCACTCAGAGAGTAGATTTTCTTGGTATAGGATTTAAGACACCAAATCATGCAATGGAATTACCTTTACCAAGAGTTTTTGTTAATGAAAATTTTTACTGCACAAAAGATGATAAGAAAATATACAATCTGATGACCGGTGGTAAGGGTGACGATTCAGTTTCCCCGCAGCATATATTGACTCGTGCTGAAGCTCGCCATTATTTTGGTCAAGAGTGCATCTCAAACCTAACCCACATTGTGAATTCTGTTGAGAATTTTAAGCTGACAAAAGCACCAAATATAAAAGCTGGAGCGAAGATTGATGTGAGACAAGTCTGTTACCAGAATGCCAAATACAAGGTTGGATCTGATTGGACTCAAGAGTACATGGATAGGCTGAATCGAGAACTTGAGCTTCTAGAACATAAAGGTTTTCTCGATTATATTGTTGTGGTTTATGACTTGATAAAGCAAGCCAAGGAATTTTGTTTGGTTGGTGCTGGTCGTGGTAGCTCCGCTGGATCATTGGTCTGTTATCTGTTGGATATAACTACGGTTGACCCCATAAAGTTTGGCCTTATTTTCGAGCGTTTTGTTGATATTAATCGTGATGACGAACCTGATATTGATACTGATTTTCCAGATAATAAACGGGATAAAGTAATCAACATATTGAAGAAACAATATGGTCAGGATAGCGTGAAGAGTATATCAAACATTTCCAGATGGGCTGCCAAAGTCACTTTGAATGAATTTGCCAAAACTATGATGGTTCCATCCTTTGAAACCGATCAAGTAAAAGACTCTCTGGTTCGTAGATTGGCAGGCGATACTCGACCGGCGATTGAGGAAACCAAAAATACCACCGAAGTCGGTAAAGAATATTTTGAAACGTATCCCCAGATGATGAATGCACAATTATTGGAGACTCATTCTAAAAACAAAGGGAAACACGCTGCTGGTGTGATTGTGTGCAACAGCGAGATTACCAATTACTGCGGTATTGATATTCGAGACGAAACAGTTTATTTGGATAAGAATGATTGTTCTGACCTGAACTTGCTTAAAATAGATGTGTTGGGGCTGCGTACTTTGGCTGTTCTGGAGGATTGCGCCAAGTTGATAGGTATGAACTACCTCGATTACTATAAACTCCCTCTCAACGATCCTAAGACGTTTACCATATTTGAACAGAATCGTTTGACTGGCATTTTCCAATTTGAAGGTGATGCCATGAAGCAGATTAATAAAGAATTTCCAATGGAGAGCTTTAACGACATTTGCGTTACTGGTGCCTTGGGTAGGCCGGGTGCATTATCTTCAGGTGGCACCGCGAGATATTTGAAGCTTAGAAGCGGTGAGCGTCAGCCTGTTTACCACAACGAAATACACCAGCGTATTACTGAAGAAACACTTGGTATTATTGTTTATCAAGAACAAACCATGTTTGTGGCAAAAGAACTCGCTAATATGAGCTGGGAGCAAGTTTCCTTGTTGAGAAAATCGTCATCAAAATCAAAAGGTGATGATTATTTCAGAAAAACATTCATGGATGATTTTGTGAATGGTTGTATGACTAATCCAAATGTTGAAATCAGCGAAGAAGTCGCCAATCAACTATGGTCTGATATTTCTAGTTCTGGTTCTTATAGCTTCAATAAGTCACATTCTGTCAGTTACGCCTTTGTTTCGTATTGGACTGCGTTCATGAAGGCTCACTATGGCCTACAATTTATCGCATCTGTGTTAAACAATTCAAAATCAGATGATGCGGGTTTGAAAATATTGCGTGAGTACCATGAAAAAGAAGATTTGGTATATAAGCCTGTTGATCCAGATAATTCAGGTCTTTATTGGTCTGTTGTTAACGGTGAATTAATTGGCGGTCTTACCAATATGAAAGGGGTTGGTCTAGTGAAAGCTAGAACAATTATAAAAATAAGAAATGGTAAGGCTAAAATGACACCATCAATTATGAAAATGATGGTTTCACCGGTTACCCCATTTGATTTTCTATACCCGACACAACATTACTGGGGAAAATTATTTGATAAACCATCTGAATATGGGTTATCTGAATCACCTACTGCAATCTCTGAAATCACAGAAGGTGAGTTTTATGCCATTGGTAAACTGATTCACATGGACGATTCTGATATGAATGAACTTTCCAGAGTCAAAACTAGGGGTTACGAGATTGATGGCCAAAGTAGGCGTGTCAGCTTCAGAATAGAGGATGATACAGACAATCTTGTGTGTATCATAAGCAACAAGTATTATAACTCGCAAGCATCATCGGTTAATACCGCTAAGGTGAATTCTGATTGGTTGTGCGTAAAGGGATTTGTTAAAGAAGGGCTGCCAATACTTTTTGTAACTGAAGTAGCAAATCTTTCACGACAATTAAAATATGATTCTGATGAATATCAGGAAAAGCTTAGAAGGGAGACTGAGTAATGGATATTATGATCAAAATAACCATTTTTGTATTTGTTTGTGTTCTTTTGATTCACACTTTTTACGGTATATATAATAACGAATCACCACATCAAAAAGGTTATGAAGATGGGTTTAACGGATCACCGTTTAACGATTCACAGTTTGACGACATTGAAGATAGCGTGGACTACCTGCAAGGTTATAGAGAGGGTTCAAGGGATTTGATCAACTAACCTACCCATTTATTTGCTGGTCCAACGTATGATGAATTTGATAATATTTTTATCAAATCATTTGCATCTGTTCTATCTCTAGATTTTTCCACATGACTCGTGTAAACAAGTAGGTTATGAACCCATTCATAGCAGTAAAAACTCTTTTTATCTTGAGCATTAAAGAACCATCCAAAAACACCTTTATAATCATATTTCATACCAATTGTTTCTCTGATATATTTATCAACATCATCATCTATGCAATCAACATAGAACATCATTATCTCTCGTTTACCAAAAGCATCAGAAAGCAATCCTTGTTTTGACACCCCACATTTCTTAACAGAGCTATCATAAACAACGCCTTCGGAAGTCATTATTGCTGCATGAGAGTACATTGAACCTGTAATAATTCTTATCAACCATCCAAATACGCTAAAACATTTCTGCCTAACCAGTATCACTTGCATAGCCAGTTCTCCTTACCTAGTTTCTAATAGTTCCAATGTACAGAACCTAAATGATGCCGAAATAGCATCCCCCAACATACCCTCAAACCGATATGTTGCCTGTTCCTCTATGGTGATGGCTCCAGTAAACATTTCAAACGTGTGCCATGCCCCACTCTCATCACCAGCAGTATCAATGGGGGTGGTCAATACTGTTTGCGTACCATCCGCCTCAACTTGTACAACATGAGCTTGTAATCCAGCGCCTACAACCTTCATCTCACCGGAAACTCTGGCAAACGATTTCGACAAGTCTTTTACAAAAAATGCGGGTCTACTAACGATACCGCCGATTATTTGAAGCTCTGTCTTTTGATTTATAACGATTTCGTCATGCACCAATTTTGCCGATGATAAAAACTTAACGTAGGGGATCGCCATTCCGCCATGTGCAGCCAAAACCCCGGTTAGGGTTAAGACTTGCTCTGCGGTGAGGGTTTCAAGAAAGATTATGTCTGCCATTGCCATAGACATATCGACAGATGCTTCAAGGTTTAAAACTGCTTCTATCTCAAGTCCTAACCGTTGTGGGCAAATCATACCGTTAAGGGTTGATACGGCCATATTGTAACTGTGAACACTCATTACGAAATCCTCATGATAGAAATCGAAGCATCCCACATGCTCGCCTCTTTGTTTTTCTTCTCAGTTTTAAATCTCAAATCAAGGTTGTGTTGCCCCGACCAGTTATCCATAAAAAACACTCTCTGGGTGTAGTGCTTCTGCGAGGTTCCAGTAGTTAAAAAGCGACCGCATGATTCTTTCGGCTCTTGTTCATGCGCTTGCCCTTCCATCACACCGTCAATGTTGAGGAACGAGATAAAGTCAGAACTGGTAGAGTTTGCGTTCCAGCCGTATGCAACTTCAATTTTATAGTTTCCGAGGGGTAAAACCCCGGTATCAAGGAATAGTTTAGAAGTTCCCGAACCGTGATAAATGGTGGTGGTTTTAACACTTGGGCTGACAACTTTCTGGTATTCGCTACCGAATATTGACTGTGCGCCGGGATTGTCATCCGAAACCCACCCAGAACCGTCATGTATCCAATTGGAACCATCATCTAGTACTTTGGCCTCGTCACCTTCTTTAGAGGTCAGTGCATCACGTTCTGCGAAGTCTTGTACGACTTTAAAGCTCGGCAATAGGGAAGCCGGAATAAACTCAGGCAATATTTTACCGTTGGCATCAAGAAACGGTAAACCGTTAGGAACACCTTTCTCGCTGGTTGGGATAGCGCCGGTTTGTGCTGCGGTAACTTGATGACCGTTTGCTTGGTTGTTTAAATGCTGTAAGAAGTCGAATACCGTTGGCGAACCGATTTCAGCAGGGGAGGCACCGTGAATGTTACCTGTTGACTGGTTATGCGCCATCATTACAGCCATACCTTCAGCGATCATGGCCTGTATTTGTACGATGTCTACAGTGGTGGCCGCACCAATATCGGCGGTTGTTAAGTCGTGAACATTACCTTTTGCATCGGGGTGATCATCAACTTCAGTTTTAACCGCCGATTTCGGAGCCGGATGAACCTCGTTATATTCGGCTTCGATATAGTAGTGATCCGGGAATTCAGCAATGTGTGCCTGTAAGTTCTCAGGTTCTATGACTTCCTGATGCTGTACGCACATCTTACCTAGTTTTAAAAGTACGTTAGGCATTATCTATCTTCTCCAAATTCAAGTTTGCATCGGTTAGGAAACAATTCCCAGTTGTTCCCACCCTAATAGCAGTTAGCTCAACATAGTCTCCCGCAGCTAACGAAACAATTACACTAGATGAACCAGACAGCTCTTTATGACTGCCATTTCTGGCATACCCACTTGACACTGACCCAGTAATAAAAACGGTTCCGTTTTTTCGCAAGCGAAACCTGACATTTTTACGGGAGTTTGTGTTGTTTTCTGCGTTTACTGAATACGCGATACGGTAGTCTCCGTCCTGCAAAACTTGTCTACGGGATGCTGTTAGGTCAAATATTCCAGCCGTTGACGGGCTAGAGTTGTTAAAATTAATAGCGATGGCGGGGGTCTGATTAACATTGACGCTGGTAGTCGTTACTGACTGAGAGTAAACCGGAGATACACTACCGTTGGGGCGCGGTTGCCAAACGTTATTCTCATCCATGATCCAATGGGAACCATCATCCAATTGTATCGCTTCATCACCCTCTTGAACGACAAGAGCAATGCGGGCGGTGGCATCTGCAACTACTTTTACGCTCGGAATCCCAATTGCAGGTATCTGCGACACTAGAATCTTCATATTGCCGTCAAGTTGTGGGATACCGTTTGCGGCACCAATCAACGCCGTGGATACTGCGTTGATCAATGTAGTAGTAATATTGTGCGGGTTTATTGCCGCAAAATGATCAGTTACCAACTGTGCAAGCTGGTTAAACGCCGTTAAGTCAGGGCTGCCAATTTGTGCCGGAGTAGTATTGTGTACGTTTCCAGTAGCACTGGTGTGGTTAGACAAATCCTGATTGCTGGGAACATCAAGATTTACCCTTGCGGTTGCCGCATCGGGTGCGCCAGTGCCGCCATCGGTAACGGCAATGGTGTCCGCATTATCAAATTCGTCAATATTGAGCTGGTCATCACTCAATCGCAAAGGTATTTTATCTGCCATTAGCTACAATCCAAAGGTATATTTATTTGTGAACCGCCACGCAAAGTGACCGGTAATCCTGCCTGATTGGTAGACAAACAAACAGCATTTCCGTCACGTTTATTTACTCTTAGCTTTCCTAAAACGCCACCGACTGAAGGAATATCTTCAACCCATGCCGTATTTGTTAGTTTGTACTTCAAACCGTTTGTTCTGAAGTACTGGGATCCCTCCGGCATATTAGCCGGGGCATCTTGATCTGGATGGCCAACACCAGCAGCCAAACCTAAGATGTTATTTAGGCTGAATGCGGGTGCTTCCATTGCATCTGAAAAATCAGACATTACGCGATGTGGATGTTACGACGAGTAGAAGTAAACTGCGCGGTTGAGTTCGCAGATACAGACAACTCTAGGTTACTTCCATTGACAACAACGTCTACTTTTAGTCCCGGAATGTTACCGACACGAACTTTAGCAAACGGGGTGATGTCACGCTGAGTGGTATTAACAATCGCGTAGATCGCTTGGCCTTCAACTGCGATACCCTGAACAGCGTCAACTTCCCACTTAATGTAGGTAATTGATGCGCCTAAAGCGACAGTATCAAGTACGACAGGCGTAGAACCGGCTGCAACTGTTGCGACGATTTTCTGAGAACCAACTGCTGCATCTAACGCTTCAAAGTTAGCCGCATTAGTATTGCCGTTAGCAACGATATTGGTGCCGCCGCCGATGGTTCCCTGTTTGGTGTCTAACTTACCGACAGCAACAGTAAGGTCATCGTTATCAGTAACAACATGGTTTGATGCGTATGTAGGCAAAGTTGCGCCTGCACCTGCTTTACCCATATACAAACGGCTGTTAGAAATCTCCGTTGCGTTCGTACCGATATTGGTCGCGTTCGTACCGATATTGGTAGCGTTCGTGCCGATAGCAGTAGCGTTAGTGCTTACCTGCGTATCCAACAACTTGCTCTCGTTCTGCAAATCCGTGGCAGCAGTTAAGAAAGTAGTCGTGTTGTCTGCAGTGAACGAACCGTCTGTTCCTAAACCGGCACCCGCTTGAGTGTCATTCAGTTCAGTTTGAAGGTTAGTGACACTACCTTGCAATGCAGCAATAGCAGCACTGTTGATGTCAACAGCTTGGCCTAATTTGCCAACACCTAACTCTAGGCTATCGCCGTCTGGAACGATGGTGTTGGTTAAGTAGTCAGGCATTTCAGAACCAACGCCGTCTTTACCGCAGAATGTACGGATAAAACCAGACTCAATATTTCCATCTGCGTTGATTTGGCTCCAGCCGTTTGTTGTGTCGTAAACGAACTGCCTCTCAGCAAATGAACCTTCAGTGATTAAAATTGCATCACCTTCAGCTAATGCTTTAGGATCTTCTGAAAACGAGAATGTACCGGCGGTATCAACAACCAAAAATACGTTTGGATTTGTCGTTAAACCTGCAAGCAGGACTCGATCACCGTCAGCTAACTGAACCGTATCGAGAATACCGCTGGCACCATCAATAGCGGCGTTAGCAGCAGCAACGTTTTCATAAACAGCTTCGTCGATGATTACCGCCGGTGGTCGCCAAGGATTGCTGGTGTTGATGGCATCAATTTGGTCTTGGTCAGCAAGCTTGACCCATTTATCTTCACCTGAACCTGCAGTCTTTTTACGATATTCTAGACCAGTTGCAGTATCAGTCCATTTAGAACCGATAGGTGCATGAATCGAGTCTTGTCCGGTTCCGGGTAGACCGGCGCCTTGTAACTGGTGATATGCGTCTTCAAGGGAGAAGCCAACGCCTACTTCAAATAAATCACTCATTTTTTAGAATTCCTCAGTAGCTATTTGTAATATCTTTAATTGTAAAAAATTAGCACTGGTGCTAATTATGTGTAGTTCAAGCTCGGTTCCATTCAAAACTACTGAAGTCGAAACCTTTGCTTTCAAACTATCGTTTCCGTGAACGGCAAATTTTCCAGAAGAGGTTGAACTACCGTTACCGTGGCCGCCGTCAATATGGAAGAACATAACTTCACCGGTCACGGTTTCAATTAATGTAACTTTCCAAAAGCAGCTCCTAAATATGAGTGTGGATAAAGTATCGACAACCGTATCGGAGTTAGGCGATACGGAACCAGTAACGACGATTATACCTTGGGCGTCCTGCCCCGGATCACCGGCGTCACCTTTGTCACCTTTTATTCCAATTTCAACGATAGCTGTAACATTGTCGTCGACACCAATGATAGTGGACTCTTTACAGCTAACAGTTACGACTTTTTCAACCATGATATTCCATCAGATTTGAAAATTATCACCAAACAATCAAGTTTAACTGATCTTGATCTTCTGCGGCACCAATATCTACCATAAGTCTCTGTTTTTTGTCGTAAATTACGAGAAAACAATCTGCAATTGACTGAACTATAATCCTTGCTTCTGATATTAAGAAATTTTGTTTAACATTATTAATATCCCATAGGTCTACAGTGACTTCTCCTTTCTGATCAGCCAACCTAACCGCAGAATATAGCGCCATTGAGCTTTCATGCCCACCGTTCCATGTGTATGTGGTTACTACATCAACATCGGGATCACCTTCGATTGATGCAGGTTCAGTTCCTGTAACAAAATCAGTCTGAACTGGGGTATATTTCTCCCGGTCGTATTCTGCTTTTATCTGGACTTCTTTGGTCTGCTTATTTGCTTCAAAAGATGGCGGATCAATGGCGGGTTTGACAAAAACAGTGATCCCGTCTGCCAACATTAGGTCTTTTTCGGATTGTGAAAACAGTTTAGTGTTTCCATAAGTGGTACCGGAAACCCCAACCAAGCCTTTGGTCGCTGTTTTCCCTGAACTGTCTTGATACATTTTTATGATCCTCTGCTAAATGGGTTTTGTGCGAATGCCATGTAGACGTAATTGTTCGTTGAAGCGTTCACACCTGACTCTGCACCTCTAAGTTTGAATCCGTTACTCAAGAAATCGATGCCTGCTGTAGCTCCAGTGAATTCCGCAGCGGAAGAATCGGGTAACAATATCTTATCAACTTGGTTATCTGGATCTCGCTCTGTATCGAATAACCGCCAAGAATCATTGATATCTCGACGTTTTATTAATAGCCATCGTGGCCTGAACCCTAAGAAAACAAAAGTACCATCTGTAGATCCATTACCTACATATTCACTGAACTTAGAGAATCCTATTATTTCAGTAAAACAGTAAACTATCATGTTTTGGCCGGAGCCATTGACTTGCTGTATCCCACCTACAGTTAACACCGATGCAGTTGGTTCAGTATCATTGAATTGATTTGTCGCGGTCTGTAACACAGCAGAATCATCTAAAAATAGATGTTTAGTTGCGCCCAAAACGGAAAAATAGGTTGGCCAGTTATCTACAGCCTGTCGATTTTTGATAAAAAACACATCTGGCTTTTTACCTAACCCATGTCCAATGGTTGCGCCCGCTGTAGCATTTCCAACAAACGATACCAGACTAACACCTGATGCTGTATTAGCTGAAACATTGGATTGTATCGTTCCATCGTTATTGACAACGGTAGAGCCATTAGCTTTCCAAGCGAACGCTACATAGGTGGCTAGATTCGTGTTTATATCCGCAGATGCTACACCCAAAGTGAAACCATCAGAATCGAATGAGGTAAAGTCGGAAGTTGTCGTCTCTGCAATGCTGACATCACAGTTTAACTCTTTTGTGTTCCCTCTAACTGAATCATAGAATAGATGAGGGTTGGCACCATTTCTTCGCTTAAACCATAACCAGTCTGTGTTAAATCCTATCCCAGTAAATGCTCTGTTGGCCACGCCATCTCCGGTATATGCTTCCCCGTAGAAGTTTGCCGCCGGATTCACAGTGGGTGCAGGTAGATTAGCAGCAGCCAACTCAACGAATCCAGACGGAGCAGTATGCGTCCAATCATTTTCTGAAAAAACAAAAGTGCAGCCATTAGCTGCGACATTAGCAGACATTCCTACGAACGCATTCGTACCTGTAAACGACTCGGCTGTACCAGTATTGACCCCATTTACTGAAAACTGAATCGTTTTACCATCCATATCAATGGCCATACCGATAACATCGCCATTCAGAGCAATCAGGAGGCTTGATTGTGTGGTTGAGTTATCACGTTTGATCGTCGCTGATCCACTAGTCCACTGCATTATCGTGCTTTTAGTGTATTGGGATAGATCAATAGCTCCGGTTTTAAAGTTCTGCTCGTCTATTATCCCGATCTGTTTCCCGTTCACTCCATCGCCGACAATGATATTGGCTTCGATATAAAACTTCCCAGACGCGATCCCTAGGGTAGACACTGGGGCGTTGTGTTGATTTGTCCCCAACGGTTGATATTTAAGGTTGCCATTAGTTATATTCTCAGCAACTCCGCCATCAGTGAATAGTTGGTTAAGTACTGCTAGATTCCGTGTAGGGCTATCACTGCTTTGGGTAACGTTGGTATTCGTCCAATCGTTACCATTACCTGAGCTGTCTTCACCTAAGTTAGCACCGTTTTCAAATTTCAAATAGTGGCCATTGTTACCGAAAGTAAGACCGGAAACATCGATAGGAACAAAACGGTTGAAGCTGTTGATCTCTCCAAAACTGGTGGGGTCAAGTTGTAGTCCGTCAACAAAAACATGCTGAGCATAGTACCCCGATACCTTAGCTGCACTGTTACTGACTGAATTGATCTTATGTATTTTTCCAGAGCCATTTATATTAGCCCAAGATGCAGGTTGAGCATCCGCTGATAGATCGACTAACCTCACCCCATCGATATATATTATCAATCTCTCCCCAGAAGTAGCCGATCCATCGAAAGCAATAACAACGTGCATAAAGTCACTGGGGTCACGAAATAACCCAACGGTGGTTATTGGAGTGCTAACGCCGCCCAAAACCGAGCTTATTTTATCAGAATCAAAAAGCAGTTGATCAACCGCACTAGATCCGGCACCGAAAAAACCTTTACCGGCAGCTCCAAGATTTTCGATTCGTTTTATCCAGAAAGCTAGTGTCCAAACATCAGAGGATGTTGCTGCGGAGAAAGTTCTAGCTAAGTCTGCTGTACTGCTCATGTTGGCACTGTTAGGAACAGCAAAACCGGCTGCACCTGAGGCGTTAAACATTGCGTGACGAAGTAAACTCATTAACCGATTTCCTGAATTTGGATGTCTGCGGTTGTTGCATCGAATCTAGATATGACAGCTAAATAGTCGGTGCTTGCTGAAAGATCTGGGATTGTTCCTACCGGATTCACGTTCGCCCCTAGGGTTACGGTGTATGCTCCACCAGAATCTGCTTCCAGCCGGATATGGCAAACACTGTTTCCGTTTGTCGGAAAATTAATAGTGACGTTTCCGTTCACTGCTCTCTTTTTAAGAGACTCTGTTGCCATGTCTGGGGTTATCGTATTGGAACCCAATATCTCAACATCAGTCGTATGGCCAACAGTTAAGTTCTTAGTTGTGTCAGCACCAATAACATTAGTTTCAATGATCCCATCGCTTACTTTAGTTACCATTATACTAACCTCCAACCATTTGTAATATTAAAAAATACTAATTCTTTTGAATCATTATCTGCTGACAGTACTAGATCCAATGCAGAACCCATTATATTGCTTCCATTTCTTGCAATAGTTAGATTTGCAGTAGCAAAATTTCCTGTACCATCTGTTATTTTTACCGTATCACCGATTGATGGTGACGCAGGAAGAGTTATGGTGAATGAACCGCCATCCGTATTTGCAAAAATTCTATCTTGATCGACAGCAGTAAATGCCGAAGATATTTCTTTCCAGTTTGAGGCCAAACCAATTGCTTTACTGACCTTAACTTCAATATCAAGTCCGGCTTCTATCGGTGACACCAAATCAAGTTGATTTGATCCGTTTTCTGTAAAATCTTTGGAGCTTTGTTTTACACCATCAAGATACAATTCAACTGCGCCAATTCCGGCAACAAAAGATAATCCAGAAGGTGATAGGTTTGCAGCAGTTATTGTTGATTGTGCAGCAGTTGATGTACCTAAATATTCGGTTATTTCTAGTGCTTGTGTTGAAAAACCACTATCCGTTGCACCCACGAATATGGTTACTTTAATGTCTGCTTCGACTGCAACATTAAATGTGATTGATGTTGAACTTGTTTCTGTATAATCAGTTGAATCTTGACGAACACCATCAAAATATACTGCTATTTGTCCTGCACCTGTTTCATAATTAAAACCCGGTGAGGTAAAATCTGCATCGGTAAATAGGGTTTTTGATCCATTAGCAGCATTAGAGATAAATTCAGCAGCAGATGCACCACCCAACAAATCGGCATACGCTTTGTTGACCAAATGATCGGGATCAGTTGGAACATTTGGCATAAATCCAAATGGTATTTCAATGTCTGATAAGAATTGCTTCGCCATCTAATTCGCTACTGTGTCAATGAACGGAAAAATGCTGATAGTGGTTTAAGCTACCGGCAAATCGTATTAGCCTAAAACAACAACTCTAATATCATTCAGAGCCGGAGCAGCAGCAAATGTTATTGTTACCGTATTAACACTTGTAATATCAACGTCGGCTTCAACGATGTCGTCAGTAGTATTACTCTTTAACTGAACAACAACATCTAAGTCATTTAAGTTATGAGTAACAACGATTGCAGTTGCGGCAGCATCACCGATGTCACCAGCAAATTTAGCAGAAACAGCGGTGATTGCATTAATTTTCTGTTGCAATTTAAGTGGTGTTACTGCATTTGTATCATTAGTTCCAGCAGTTACTTCGGCAGTTGTAGCAAGTTTTAGAATACCTAAAACAGTCTCAGTCGCTTGTTGATCGTTACGTTCAAGTATGTTCCAGTTACCGCCAACTACAGAATCAATTCCGGCAGCAGAATTAGCGATACAGACGATCATGTCGCCAACAGCTACAGCAGGGCCGTCTGTTGCGTAAGTTGCACCAGCAGTACCGACAATGTGGACGTCACCAACTAGGCCTACTGGATATTGAGCATCAGCGCCAGAAACAGTGCCTTTAAAGTCTAAAAGACCTGTTACTAAACCTTCAACAAATGCGCGGTTGGCAATTGAAGTTGAACCCGCACCGACAGTGGCAACAGTACCTTCATTTAATGCGATGTCGCCGTTAGCATCACGAATAACCAAAGTATCTGGAGTTGCAAGCGCAGTTGCAGCATCCAATATTACTTTGTCTTCGTTAGACATTAAGCCGGAGTCAGTAGCATCCGCATCAGCGATATTGAGAGTTACAGAACCGTCTGCATTGTTGGTTGCTGTTAATGCTGGAGTACCTGCACCGACTGCAATATCTGTAAGCAAATCTTTAGTAACACCATTGATTCGAACTCGCAAAGAGTTGTCAGTGGTATTTAACCAAGGTTGACCATCAACAGGGGAGCCGGGATCAGCAGCAAGATTGTGGATTACACCGTTTAGAAGCTGTAAACCGTTTAGATCAATGGGGGTCAAAAATAGTTTAGACATTATTATTACCTTTTAATTTAATGAAGCATCGCCAGAAAAAGCGCCAGAAAAAGCTATTGTAAGATTGTCTACATCTTGGTACTGCACATCGCCCTCTACCACTCGACCCGAACTGTCTATAACTGTTACGGAAGGAAATTTGTTTAAATTATGATTTATAGTCCAAACGGCTGCTGGAATAGCCTGATTAAAAACTAAGTTTTTATCACTACCAGCAGCACCGGGTGGTCCTTGCTCACCAACTGTCATTATTTCAACGCAACCATCAACTGTTATTACGTTGGTTTGTTCAAAGTTGGATATGACTATATTGCAATCTTCTGCCACATCTAACCCCTAAATAGTTTTCTCGTCAAAAGCTTGGAATTTTCCACGAACAAGTCTCCGAACATCTGTGTTCGAGAACTCAACTTCGAGATCGTAACATGCTTTATTGAAATTGAATAATGTTGAATCGGCATCAGAAATGAATATTTCTACTTCGCCATTTGTGCCACCGAGAGTGATTCCGCCATTCTCCGTGGTCATGCTATGTAATAGATCACCTAGAAGAACTCCATTGCCTTCGTCAACAGTTCTTGAATCAGCTCTAATCTGCATTCTTGCTGTTGACCCAGTAAGGTCAACTAGAACTAGAGGAGATCCAGTAGACCAACGCAATGTATGTCTTAGAGTAGAACCCTTATCAATCTCTATATCTAGCTCTAATGAGGGTCTGGTTATTTTTGCAGGCATTTATACAACTCATAAATAAATTATAAAAATAAAAAACGTCTTTTTAATAAAAAATATCTATTTTGTTATTTTTGTATTGGTTGTATAATATCAGGTTTTTCTTTGAATTCCTAACCTTCTGTATACCCCATATCAATATCATAACTTCCAGATATACTAAGCATGTCCTTCTGGAACACAGCAGCATCTATTATAACTTTAACCTTTGATACGGCTTGAGTGTGTGTCGGCTTTGGTTTTGGCAAAACAGCAACAATATTTTTGTATGTTTTCAATTCTGATTCTGGATAAATATCATCCTTTCCACAGAATATTATTACCGGGCATTCAATTACAGGTAATAATTCAAGTACTGTTTTTTTTGGATCATTCAGGTGATCTAGAATAACAATGTCTGGATTCTTTAATAATTGTGGTACTGTTTTGTTGTATGTTTCTGAAAACGATATTTTGTAATCGTCACGGTCTTTAAACAGCTTCCTATACATCATGTTACAAAATGGATCATATTCGACTATTAATATATTTGTAATTTTCATTTTATTTTGTCCACAAAGCGAATAAAACAGTTACCCCACCGGTTATAACGGAGCCTAAAACTAACCATAATAGGCGTTTGATACTCTTCATATCATTTTCAAGCAAAACAGATGTAGTTTTAAGACCGGGGAACTCAGAATCTCCAAATATTAATTCGTTGACTCTGGACATCTTTTTTTCCATCTGCTCAGTTTTGTTCTCTTGATTGGTTTTCCATTTAATATCTTCTTTGGCATCGTCGGTCTGTTTGCCAATTTTATACATTAAGCTCTCAAGCAGTTCTCTATGCTGCCTAGCTTCGTCTCTCTCACCCATAGTAGCAATGCCTTATATCGAGAAAACCCACTCTATTTTTTGTATGAAGTCGTTAATATCGGCCTTCTTTATAGTTGGTGAACCTTTTTTAATAAGTTGTATTTCATTTCTAGCATTGTTTTCATGCCTTGAAACGTGAATCCATCTAGGACTACCAAAGTCTCCATTTTCATGAATTAATTGGTGTATTTTCATCTCCTTCATGTTCAATGCTAAGAAACACATCAGAATAAAATTTGGTGAGGTTTTAGACAAATCAACTTTTACAGAACACATATTCTGTATTCTTCCAGTTATATAAGATCTAAATTTTTTGAAGTTTTCTGTTTCTGAATATTTGTATTTAATATATATGTCTGCTGCATTTCCTAGAAGATGGTCTGATAGATAACTACCGCCTATTTCTGAATTCAAAGCAGGACATCTAAAGCCACTGCTACAATTTATTGGAGATCCAGACTTATCTCTAACAACTTGAAGAACGAATACACATAGATTTTTTAGGTTTGTGATTATTCCAGAGCTGGGGGAAAACTGCTCTCTACCTAACATCATCTTGGTAGCCGTTTCTGATTTAACCATACTTTCTAAGGTAAAATTTTGGCTTAGATCTACCATTTATTGCTATTCCGTATCGGTTTCGTGAAAATCTAAAAGAGATCTCTGATTCTTAATGAATCTTAGCATATCGTAGATGTTCAAACCTAGGTTTTCAAAGTCTTTTTCAGGTAGACACATCATAAATTCATCGTCTTCTGAGAACACAGAAAACCATTTTGTTTGACGCATGGTAAGTGGTTCTGGCCTAGGGGGTAGAATCTTTATCTGAGCCTCTTCCTGAAAAATTATAGGCTGAGGAATCATCGACCCTTTTCCACAACTGCTTAAAACGATTATTGACAGCAGAATCAAAGCGTTTCCCATTTTTCTTAGCTTCTTTTGATAGGTCTGTTTTAGAAATAAGCACTCTAATATCATCAATTTGCTTCCTGTCATTAATATACCGTTCGTATAATCTTTCTTGTTTTTCTTGGTATTCTACTTCTTTGGCTTCGGCACCCTCTTTATATCTTAGATGGGTTTCTTTAGTTATTTTAAGATTGTTATCTAAAACTGCACTTTTTTTGATCTCTTTGTTTAAATCATTAGATAGGTTGACAATGTGGCTATAAACACCATAAATAATTAGAACAACAAGACCAGCCAATGCTGATTTTATATAAATTGATGGGATGGCCGCTGTTAGAAATCCAAACATCCTACTTATCCTTTTTGTCTTTAGAGAAGTGATCTATTACTGTGGATAAGCCCATATAAGCACCGATCACTAAAAAGCATCCGGACACGGTGGCCCCTGCTATGGTTAGATTCTTGACCTCGATTGACATCGATACTACGGTTATCGATATAATCGTAATGAAACATCCCCAAGCGAAGTATCTCTTGTTCTTCTGTGTATCTTCTTTTTGTTCCATGATCTTTTCCTTATTTATCTACATCCAAAACATTTCTATTTCTGGGTCGGTATTGTGTGCCAATTCTTGATCTTCCGGTTCCCAAGAGTAGGTTTGTTTAACCGGGGTTCCGCCGACTATGGTGTTAACCCCGAACGGCGTTATCGCTCCGTAGTTGACGTTGACTTGAAACTGGTCAAAACGCCCATCAGATATGTCTGGGAATACATAAATCATTTCAAGTATGTACCGATTGCTGAATACTATACGAATGTCGTTGGGCAGAATTGTTGCGGTATTAACCTCTCCTGTTGTAGTGTCCTGTCTAACAATAGGGGCGGGGAGGAAATCGGAAGTTAACGTGAATGTTGCTGACAAAGTTAAACCTACATTAGCAGTTTTGTTTTGTACCTCAGAACCAACAATGTTTTCCATTAAAACGGTATACGGGGCTAAAAGTTCGTACTTAGACAAGGAGTCAAATGTTGAATCTATAGTGCTACTGTCAGTGGGTGGAACCACTGACGTAACTACCAGTGAACCCGCACCCCCCAACTCGCATGGCTCTCCGGGGTTCGTAGAGTTAGTGCAAGTCCACGTTTCACTGCCGGGATCGTTTATCTTGGTGAATATTGCGGTTCTCTGTTGTTCTTTTGTCTCCCGCATAATCACTGTTTTTACTTGGTCTCTATCAAACCACTTTAGCAACATTACATCTTGGGTTATGTTGTTTACCCTTAGAGTTTCTGGCCTATCTGTCGCTATAGTAACAAAAGAGTTGGGTATGGTTATGCTGGCACCGTCCGCGAGTGACGAAGGGGGTCCGTTAGGCACAATTCCATCCTCTGTTACCACTGTGGTTTGTGACTGGACTTCATCCACAAGCACGTTGCGTACCGTAGTAGCATCCTCATCCACAGTTACCACCGCTACCAGTGATCCCAAGTTTCCAGATATACTTAACCCGAGTACGGCTGCTAGCGTACCAAACCTGTCTCTGTTTTCGTCGCTCTCGGTATCCAATATATCGAATAGATAGTTTTTTCGTACTTGATAGTTATCCGTATTCTGGGGGAGATTTCCGTCATCGCCTTCAACTAGGGCAAATATGTTAAGCAGGAAATCTTGTCCGTTATCTGATTGGCACACTATGTGGGCTGCTCCCCCACTCAGGGTAAAAACCACCCTAGTTCCGTTCTTTCCGATAGTATCAGGAGAATCAAAAAAATCGTATCCGGTATCCATTGGGAATGTCAATGTCTCTTGAAGTATGACCCCTAACTGTTGTTGTGGGTTTGACCCTATGACCCCGAACACCTCACCTAGTGTTACCGTAACGGTTGTATCTTGCGTACTCTCGGATGTTTGCACCAGAATATTGGCTCTGACGAGGAAGCCATCATCGGTTCTGACCACAGTCTCCATATCTGCGGGTAAAAAACGGTCACTCCCGTCCTGAACCCCGCCGATGTATCTACCCTTACCAGATACAATTAGATACTCCTTAAAGTCGTACCCGTGGATAGCCTCGAATGCTTGTAGATTGGTGTCTTTAGTGAAAACGTGTCCGGGTTTTCTGAGGGTTTGGACATTTCCGCCGTTCATTGCGTAAACCAGACGATCAGACAGATCGTCTGGAAAACCAGATCCCGTAGTATCATTCGTGTTTAGCGGTAGCTTCCCCCCTGACAGAGGTACTGAAACCGGATTTGCTGCTTCTGGGTCGGTCGCAGTTATCGGTAACTGTTGCGCTGTCACCAGTCCGTGATATGGAATACCAAAGACTTTAGGCTTCATCAAATGCGGGAACTTAATACCCATTAGTAATACCTAAACCGTTTCTGGAATTCTGGGAACAAGTTGGTAATGTTGTCGCTAATATTGCCACTTATTATGCTCTCCCAATCTCTAGGCTTCATCGGTTTTACCGCCCCAGCGTTTCCATGGTGCGGGAACTTGTTGTTGTAAAGCTGATCAACGTCTTCTGCAGTATCCGTAACCAGTTCAAGATTGTGATCGAAAGCATCAAGCTCTAGGAAATCGTATATCTTAGCCATTTCTGTGCTTGGCTCTGATGTTAAGTCTTCAATTCGGACGTAAAGAACATCAGGTACAACCCTGTTCTGCAAGTCGTCAATTCCTTGAATACAACTTCCCAGTAAACCCTCGATAGCGAACATATTCTCTGCCCGTTTAGCGACCGTTTGCTCATGCTGGTTGACCGTGGCATCCCAGAGAGCAGTTTTTCTATGTTGTTTCTCTACCGAACCGAAAACACCTCGTAAATCTCGAACTGTAACGATCATTTTTGACTGAGGGTACAAATGCCTCAACAACGCAGAGTTATGTGACCACCCTCTGCATTTATCAAAAACGGTCTTACCGGCTTTGATTTCTTCATCATACCATTTTTCGACAACCGATTGCATCGCAAGTCCGGCAAATTGCTCGACCTTACTGCGGTCGTTGATGGCATACGACTTAAATTCATCACTGGTCGTTATTTGGTGCTGCATTGCTCTCAAAACTTGAAGAATCCCGCTAGTGCTGCTGGCGTGGAACTCCGGGTTTTGATTTAGTATATTACATAGTAGAGTACTACCCGATCTCGGAAGGCCGGTTATTACGTTTACACATCCCATTTTTTAACCTTTATTATCTTATTATAGTGAAACTGTAATGCCGTTACTTCGGACTTTAACTACTCCTGCGTCCATGAAGAACATACCGTTCGCTAACACTCCCGGAACACCGTCTGCCATATGGAACATCAACCCACCGTTACCAACTTGAACAGTGTTTGCTGTCGCGTTATTGCCTATGCCGAACTGGATAGCGCCGTCTGCACTGGCAATAATGTCGCCGTTGTTGGCAAAGCCCATAGCGACCGTACCTTTTCCTGACGAGGTAATGTTACTGGCTGTACCGTTAGCAAGTGAGTATCCCTGAGCAAATGCGCCTGCGCCGGTGGCGGCAAGTGTTGCATTTACTGCGCCTGACAACTGGCGACAGAAACCTTGCGTGAACGACCCTTCGCCTGAACCGGTTACTATCGCAGTCTGTACCGCAATTTGGCTTCTGGCACGACCTTGCGTGAACGATCCTACCCCTTCACCGCTGATCTTAGCCTGCCCACCGTTGTATGAGTACACGCTTCCTGAAGTAAATCCGCCTTTCGACCCTGCTGTGTTCTCTACTGAAGCGCCGACACCGGCATTGTAAGATTTAACCTCACCGAACAATGCGCTTCCGTAACCTGCGTTTCTAACCGCAGCAGCAGATTGTCCCGCACTGACTTTACCGAAAGTAAAGTTGGCTTCATTGGTGTTTTCTAAAGTGGCTGCTTGATTGTAGCCGTAGCCATAGCCCATCAAAAAACCACTCTTACAGTTGTTTGTTACGGTTACTGAAGCCGGGGTATACTGCGTGAACGTGTTGACCATCGTCAACGCTGCACCGGGTTTGTTAGTGTTGTCTGCTAAAGCGGTAACTGTGGCCGCACCCGAGGCGTATGATCCATGCTCACCGGTCAAGATACCAACATTGTCAGTTCCAGCAGTAACAGTTGCGTTGCCGTCATCTAGGATTCCACGGAATAGTTTAGAATCAACGATGTCACCGATTGCTGCTACGGCTGGTGCCACATTTAGGATGTTGAACTCGGCATCTACAGTTGGTGATGTTGTTCCAGCTTTGGCCAATTTTGTGATCGCCAAGTGTGCGGCACCGGCTGCAGGTATCGCTTCCATGACTAAACCATTGACGTCTTTGACGAGCATGGCACCGGCGAATCCGCCGAAATTGTCATCAATGAATAGGGCAAGAGTTACAGCAATAGCACCCACGCCTGAATTGATAATTTTACATTCAATCTGCTCTGACGAATTAAAGTTGGTGTCCGTCTGGTTGGTTGAGAACGTGAGTGCTATCGCCTGATCAACCGTTATCTCAAAAGCCGTAGCTGTACCGTCCAGATCAATTGTTTGCGCGGCATTACCTCTCGCATCTATCTCTGAAACTGGAGCTGTTAGCCCTCCGCTTCCACCACCGCCCTGTAAAACCCAGTTAGCCGAGCTTGCGATACCGTTTGAAAGGTATAAATCACCGTTACTAGTATCAGTGTAGTGCTGGTTTAAACCGGTTGGTGTGAATAGTGGTGCGCCAACACCTGAATTACCATGTTCTGACATTTTTATACCCTTTATTTATGTGCTGGTGCGTCAAATAGTGTCTCAATAGACCCGTCGGATCTTGCTTCTTTTAATGTTTTTCCATCATCACCAATCAATATTGATGAAGCATGAAACTTAGCCAAATCGTTTTGCACTTTTGCAGTCGCTCGTATACTGGCAAGTGTTCCAACAGGCCATAATAACGGGGTTGTTCCTTCTACCCCACGAACCAAAAACATAATGTCCAATTCAAAATTTACCAAACTTACAGAAACAATTTCTATATCTGCTTGTGATGCATCTGATAAAACCAAAGTTAGCGATAATCCTGTGGACTGCGTTGCAAAATCTATCGAATCTAGGATTAAATTTTCGTTATATGCTGCCCTTAGTGCATCTCTAAGAATGATTCCGTCTCCAACAATCAATTCTGCAAGGCCGGTTGTGTTTGCTTCAAGAGCATCACCAACAGGAGTTAATACGCCTTGTGATAGAGATATAGATGTGACATTAGCAATAAGTGGTGCGGTATTACTCATTTTTATTCCTTAAGCATTCGGGTCGATGTCAGCATAGTTTATAACTACATCTGCAAGTTGAGAATCTTTGAAATTGATAGTTTCAACATTATTGAAGACTAAAGTAAAAAATCCATCTGATGAGGTTATTACCTGATCGGTTGCATGATATGTTCTAGTCTTATCTATTCCGTCAATTACGCCTTCAAGCTCGGTCAAAGGTGATGCAATACCGACACCTGAACCTTCTGCTGTACTTGCAGCATTTGGAGCAAAGCTAGTCTGTTGAGCGACATCTGCTTTGATCTTTCCTTGACCCAGAATGTTACGTTTTCTCTTTTTTGGTATTAAAGAGTTGAGATCCCTTACAACATCAGTATCAAATCTGTTTTTAGAGTCTGAAGTCGCCATTATTGTGAACCTTCTGCACCATTAGGAAGAGAAAATTGTAAGCCTGTGTCTTTTCCAGTGAATCCAAACAGAGAAGTATATCTAACGAATATCTGAACTGCATTGGCATCCCCAGAAAGTATCTCTAACCCCAAATCCAATGATTGCACAATGCTGGTATCAAGACCTATCAAACTATTGGCGACAACAAAATCTGTTGCGTTGACACCAGCAGCAGGATTTAAATCCTCAAATGTTATCGTCAATTGGTTTGCAGGATTTACCCTGTTGAATGCTCTTTTCCCAACAGCCAATGAGCCAAAGAAGAAGCTTGCGTCAACATCAACTGTTACACCCGGAGTAGCCTGAAATGGAATTATACTCACTGGTATAGTCAGAGCTGCATCGGAAAAGAACCCGAATGTTGTTGTCATTAAATTTCCCCTAAATCAAGTTCGTCGTTTGGTATCGACATTATATACTCACTTTGTGCATTAAACGACTGATCTCCTTGATCATCATCATTTACTTCTGGAGAAATTAGTTGTAAACCCTCTGTTTCAAACTCTTGACCACCTAGAGAGATTTTTCTATTCAATGCAAATACGTTTTGGTCCACTATATCTGGCAAAGTTATGTCACCTGTAGCCGCAATTACAGTTTGTACCTCAAATGAAGGTCTAGTGCCACCTGTGCCTTGTGGTGTTGTATTTGGTCTTGGTGGCGCAACAGAAAAATCTGAGTCAGCAACGACTAATGATGAATATGTTGCGCTTACCTTGATCTCTGTCGATGTCTTTGCTGCTCCAGTACCAATATCTAGAACATGAACAAATTTAAAGACTTTTCCGCTTGCTCTAACATTATCAGTGTTTATTCTGTTGTATTGGGAAAGCTCTAAAGACGGCCTTATTGCCGTGGTAACAATAAAAATATTGTCTCTATGTTCTAATAAAATATCTGTTCTTAGCTGGTTCAGTATTGATAAGAATGCTTTTGAAAATCTGTCAGCATCTTCCTGATCAGAAAAAGAATCGCCGTTTGCAAGCGTTTGTGGAAATGTAGCAACAGGCAAATCGCCAGAGTTAAAATCAGAATCGTCAAATTCAACATCAACTGAAGTAGAATCGTTTAAGGGTTGCAAACCAAAACTCTCAATAGATTGAGGTGCAATCAACGTAATATCAAATGCCTCTGTTATAGTCTTTGAAAACTTTGTTTGTGAGGTTCCTGTAAATCCATTATTGATTACTTTTCTCACCTCTTCAGTGGCGAAGAATATGTTGGTTGGCACACCATTCCCGTTACAATCATAAGCTCCATTGTCGGGTAATGGAACTAATGTTAAGTCTTTGATTGCGTCTCCAACACCGTTCAATGCAGAATCAACAGCATCATTGGTCAAGAACTTTTCAACAAGAAATGTTTTGCATGGATTGGTTCCTGACCATGAATATTTTAATTCTCTATTCACCAATCTAGTGAATCTACTATCAAATTTTAGATTTACTTGATTAGTTAGATCAATAAATCGAGCAATTTGATTATCTATTGATAGATCTTCTATTACATCTTCACCAAGGGTTTCATTTATTGCTTGTATTGCCCATTCAGATCTAACAATATTGCCATTTCTATCTTTTTCTATGCTTACAGGAACAGTTTCTTTTAATTCTGTAAGATACTCGAATCCAACTGTGTCTTCATCAAACACATCATCTGATGGAAATCCATTAACCAAGTTTTCAATTTGTGTTTTGGTCATTTTATCAACGACTATTGGCAAATCATCGACGCAAGAGAATGACAAAACGCTATCCGTAGCATCATATTGAACAACATCAATAATACCGGTAAATATCCTCTCGTTTAACACCTCTAGACCATTAACAAACTCTAAATAGTCGATAGTTACAGACTTTCCTATAAAATCTTTAAGATCATTTACGGCAGGACTCAAAACTGAGAACTCACCAAGCCTAGAATTATTTTCTTCCGCCTCGACTGTGACCTGACCAAATAGGTTTTCTGATATATCAACCGAGTCTATGAATATTCTAGTTTTCCATTTGTTGCCAACAGAAACAGAATTTTCAAACTGGCTGACGATAACGGGTAAGACTAGATCAAATACATCTGCGGCCTCAACAGAAACAGGTAATAGTAGATCGAAGTTTTCTATAGTTTCAATAGAAGCAGGTAGAAGCAGATCAAAATCTATCTGTGTCTCGGTTGCCCCAGCTATATTAAAACTACCAATTACACCATCAGCAATAGACATAAATTAAGCCAACTCTTCTTCGCATTCGATAGACCAACTGAACACCCTTTCGTTTATATCAGATGTATCTTGTACATCTAATATAAATACAGTCATTCTCGGATAATATGTAATTATATAATCATCGGCATCTGCTATTGCAGTTATCGTTACATCATTCCCTACTATCGAGAACTCAGCCTCAAAAATATCATCTCCTACTATTGCAGAAACTTCAATATCGACATCGGGCCTAATCACTCTTGGAATAGTGAAAAGTAAAGATCCAGATGTCAATTCAGACATTGGTGCAATACAATCTAAAGTTAATGGAACGGTTTTGTCAATATTTCTAATTGGTGCAGGCAGCAAACCTGTTCCAGAAATACTTGTTGAGAATCCCTCCCAATGAGTCTGTTTTATCAGCTTTCCACTCAATGTTCGGAAACTGCTAGTGCCACCAATATCGTTGTATGTTTGGTTAATTTGGAATCTACTTTGCATGTAGATTCTTATTCCTGCAATTACTAAGCTATCTATTTGCATTATCGTCTTCTTCTCTTACCAGTTTTTAACGATTGTCTCTTCAGTGCTAGATTAAACTCTTCAACTGATGAGTTGTCAAAGTCGCCTGACAAAGGAGGCATATTTGGTACATTTATCACACCTGCAGATTTTGATCTTTGTTGTGATTGTGTAGATGGTGAAACGTTACCACCAGATATATCAGATATTGGTTTTGATCCATTAACATCATTCATAAAACCTAAACCAAGCTCTTTAACCCTAGCAGCTCTGACCATAAATTCATTCTTGCTTGCTTGAATAGTATTCTTATCCGCTGTTGGACCACCGGTTCCTCTAACCAAACCACCTCCAGCAAGTCTTTGATTCCTAGTTGATGACAGGTCTAGATTATCAATTTGGTCAATGAATTTCTGTCTTGAACCACTGCTTATTCCTGCATCTTGATTACTTTGAAGCTGTTTTGGTATGGTTACTGTTCCTGTACTACTTAAAACAGTCTTGCCACCATTTGCATTTATTCCAGTTGAGCCAAATTGTTGACCACCTTTACTTCGTCCGCTTGATCCAAACCTTTGGTCTGGGTCTGGGGTAACACTAGAACCGGCTTTAACCTCAGTTACAATTACCTTTTTGTTGGCGGTTCTTGATGCATTTTCATGCAAAGCGTTGGCTTTTGCTGTTGCTTCTGTTGTATCAGCATCAACTGGTTTTTCTTCAGGTTTTTTAGCATTATCGGCAAGTGTTGAGATTTTCTTCTCAGCATCACCAGTGTTGGCATCAATACGTTTTTTAAGAACTTCTTCTCTATTCTTAGTATTTTTTGATATAGATTCTAGAACATCATCGGAACCTGATTTTGGATCGTTTTTCTTAGGGTCTGAATTTGAAACAATATCAGATTCTTGCCTTAGAGAAGATAAGTCATTAACCAGACTTTTAACCATTGCAGAGGTATTTTTTAGAATATTCTCGGTATTTCCAAGATTTAATTCGCTAGGCTCTGTCAGCTTATTGGTCAACAACTCAAGCTGTTTTTGGAAATTGGATAATAGTTCTTTTGACTTAGAAACTCTTTCCTGAAGCTGGTTTATAAGTTCTGGCTGAATTTTGTTTAATGCTTTGTCAGCTTTCGCTATTTCTCTCTTTGCTCTATTTTGATCAGATAGAGCAGATCGTACTTGGCCTTCTGTTTTGGCTGAGTCCTCTCTGTTTTCAGCAATACTTAAGGCTCTTTGTGCTGCTTCTTTTTGTAGCTGAATTAGCTTCTCTGCACCCTTAATATCACCTTTGGAAGCAGCAGAACTAGCATCACGACCAAGCTTTTGTGCTTGGTTGATTTGTTTAAATAACTCAACTGGAGAATCTGATTCTGATATTCTAGAATTTATATCTCCTTGTAATCTTTGTATTTCAGATTGTGCATCGCTAATACTACTTTTAAGCTTTCCAATAACACCGTTGATCAAGCTTTCTTGTCTTTTTACTTGATCTTCAACAGCTTTGGTTTCGGCCTTAAGAAGTTTTGTTCTGGCTTTCAAGAAATCTTCTTGGGTTTTTATTTTACCGTTAGTAAGCTTCCCAAATATTTCTATTTCTTTACCAGCACCAGCTTTTGCTAGTCTCTCTTGTTCTTTAAGTTTTGATATTTCATTCTTTAAATCTTTCTGTCTAGAGATCTCTTTTTGATCAAGAACATTATCTGCACTTAACGCAAGCTCATCTTCAAATTTCTTTAAAGAATCCTGAGTTTTTTGTAGGAACTCTTTAGCACTTAGACCATCTGCTTTTGCTAGATCCTGTCCCTGTCTTTTGAAATTTTCAAATAGATCTGATCTTATCTTCTCAGCTTTTGCAGACTCAATCGTCAATTGTTTGAACCCAGCAACAGATCCACCATCAGAATTTATTTTTTCTCTGATAGCATCTACCGATTGTGTCTGCTCAGTGAGAACACCTTCTAAAATCTTACCGTCTTTTCTTATCGACTTGATGAGATCTTCTTGAAGATCAGAAATGACTTTATTCTGTTCTTGGTTTTGCTTTACATCCGCATTTGTTTCTTCATTAGTAGATAAACGGCCTCTACCAATATTTCTAGCATTCTGTTGTTCTTTTATTAGTTTTAGTTTTTCTCTCTCTTGCTGGATAGACTTTTCTAGAAATTTAGTCTCTGCATCGGAAGATGTATCTTTGGAGCGAGCAATAATAGTTTCATTGATTGCTTCATTAAGCTTGCTGATCTTATCTCTAAGTACATCAACCTGACCTGCGAACTTATCTTGATTAGCAGCAATTTCAGAATTTTCATTAAATAGAGATACTGCATCTGATACCAAAGAAAATACAGCAGTTACAGCAGCTAGCTCTAGGGCCATAACCCCTATTCCAGCAGCAGCAACACCAGCAGCAGTACCAACCGATCTAAGACCTGTGGCTAACCCCTTTGCTGAGTTTTTAGCTTTATCTAGTCTTGATGGATCAGGTCCATTAAAATTTTGTCTGCTCTGTCTGTCACTGAAAGATTTATTCTGTGCAGCAATACTCTTGGCCAAAACATTATTTTGAGTAGCCAAAACAGCAGTAGCTCTAGACTGAAGCTGTAGTTGTTGGAGCCTTTCGAATGATTGTTTTTGACCTAATCCAGTAATTTGTATGAATTTTTGTCTGATAAGGTCAGCAGATGAAGCAGCCTTTCCAGATGCAGCAGCTGTTGATCCTAACGATTTTACTGTGGTTGCACCTAAATCTCTTGCAGCAAGCTTTGCTAATACGAATTTTGCTGCTAGTCCAGCAGCTAGGACTTGAACAATATCGATGATGTCTGGGAACTTTGCAAAAACTCCTAGAATTGCTCCACCAGTACTGGTTATTTCACTGAAGGCGTTTAACAACTCTGGTATCTGATTGCCAATGTCCTCAATGAATTTTGCAACACCCTCAAATAGAGGTTTTAGATCAAGATCACCACTATTAATTGAAGCTGTCAGTTTATCCAAGCTATCACTAACAATGTTTAGTAAACCAGACGACTCAACAGAATCTTTGACGAATTTCTGAAATGAGTTGCTAACCCTATTTAGCTGAGCTGTTAAAGTGTTTTTAAGTGGTTCAAATGCAGCATTGATTTCATCTGTTGAATTTATTAGTGCTTCCGCAAATATTTTAGAACTAATCGCCCCCTCGAGAACTAATTTTCTCAACTGACCACTAGTTACGCCTAATTGTTCTGCAACTACATTTGCAACAAAAGGAATGTTCTCCAAAATCGAGTTCATTTCCTCAGCACGAACTATCCCAGAACTAAAAGCTTGTGATAGCTGAATAAGACCGGCTCTAAGATTAGCCTGACTTGCCCCAGACGCAATTGCCGCCTTACTGATATTATCCAACAGAACGGTGGTTTCAGCAGAATTCAAACCAAGATCTTTAGTAGCTAAAGCAACCCTTGTATAAATATCAACTAGGGGCTTTATCTCAATACCAGCAGTATTTGCAGATTTTGCGATTAGTTCAAAACGGTTATTAACGTCACCAGTAGATTTGGCAATAGAATTTGTTCTGGCTTCTAATACCTTGAAGGCATCTGCGGTTTGAATCAGACCAGTAATTAGTGTGGTACTTGATCTTAACGCAAACAAAGTCCCTAAGACTGCTGATGCAGTTCTCCCTAACGCGATTGTAGAGCGTAAAGCAGCACCTTGCTTACCAATGGATAGGATAGACTTATTGGTAGAGCTAGTAAGGCTATCGTTAGCAACAGACAGTCTATTGGTTGAATTTGTAGCCTTGGTCGTCTCAACAGAATTTTTAGAAACGGCAGATGAGTTTTTATTAACTGCATTAGTTAGTCTGGAATAGACTAGGGCGGACTTTTCAGAAGAAGTTTGCACATTTGATATTTTGTCACGGAGCTTATCAAACGAATTTGTGTCAGAAACCTTTTTCATTTGGGTTTCTAGCTTCTTAAAGCTATTGCCAGTTTTTACAAGCAATGGCGTTATTTTATCAACGCCTTCCAGTATAAGCTTTACGTTTTCAGCCATTTTTCAAATCCGCTAGTATTACCGTGAGTAACATCCCACATAATCCTCATGTGGGTTTTTAATTTATCTTTTTCATATTCCGTCAGAGAATGAGATATTACTGTTAGGGTGTTCATTGTCATTTCCCCTATTTCAGATATTCTGTAATAAGGTATTAATCCTTCAATGGATGAATCTAATCTACCTTTGAAGGTTACTTCTGACTCTAACTTTTCTGGCTTTGGTTTTGCTCTAATTCCGGGTTTATGAGGTCTGTCGCCTGAGCTTCTAAGTTCACGATCACGTCGAGAACTTTTATTATTAACTTTCCCAACACTTCACCATCTATTTTTGATAATTCTAAGATAGTAAGAATGCAGTTGAGCTGGTCACCAAGAGGCAGTTTTGAAACTTGTTCAACGGTCAATTCACACGACAAGGAAATCATCTTGTAGCAGTAATCAGGCCATTCAACGAATAATTTGTTCACATCTAATTTATTTGTGAATATGTCTTCTGTTAATTTTGTGTCAAATTTGAATAGTTTGGCGAAGCTCTTTAGGTTTAAAGCATTAACGACTATTTTTCCTGACTGTATTTCTATTTCTTTACTACTTTCGACTAATACTGATAGTGACATTTAAATGCACCTTATTGTTTTGTTTTAATGGATGTAACCTACCCTTGTGGGAGGGTAGGAAACGGGGGAAATTAAGTCTTTGTGACACTGTAAAGTTTTGATTTTCCTGCTGGTTGGGTAGGATCAAATAGTGCTGTTCCTTCCAATTCGCCTTCCCAGATCTCTTCAGTGATCATTGAGAACTCAGCAAGAGGGTCAGTATTGAAGCGATGAATATCAACAACAACAGGCTCATCACTATTTTCAGTGTTAAGACCTTCGAATCTTAGAGCAACATCTTTACGAGGTTGAGTAAATGATTCAAGCTGAACTTGAGCTTCATGGTCAAACGTAAAAGTTAGATCATCTGCATCAGCAATGATGTCAGCAGCAGGCGAGCCTCCATTTGAAACAGCCTGCTCAGCAGCAGTGAAGATTCGAACAGAACCAGCATTTTCATCTAATTCAAAGTTTTGATTAGCAACATAGGTGATTAAACCAGTAGCAGTATCAGTAACAACAAGGTTGGAAACCTTGACTTTACCAAATCCATAGATAAGGCCGGTTTGAACAACCTTAGTGACAGCAACTCCAACAGCAGCAGCAACATCAGTTGTGTCACCGAAAACTGCTAATGCAACATTCTCTTTACTGAACGATTGGAAGGTCAGGGCAACCAAGATTTCTTTACCAGTTTCATGGCGAAGAACGATTTGGCGCTGGCCAGATGTACTTTCTTTAAAGTTGGTAGTGTCAACATTGTGTGAGAACGATAATTCAGATACGTTCGCCATGTGACGGAAACCAACAGGTAAATTGGTAACTGGGTCAATATCAGAGATCAAGACAACGCCTTGGCCTGAGAAGAACTCAATTTCTTTTTGATGTTGAGGCATAATTTTATTCCTTCATGCTAAAAAATTTAGGGGTATGCCCCTAACAGTTAATTGAAGCTTCCTTTGATAGAAATCAATGTTTCAAAACCTAACGAAAAAAACGCAAAGCCTTTATCATAGAATTGTCCATCGTCGGGCAACAATTTCATTTCTCCAAAACCTGTAGCAAGCTTATATCCTAATAATGCAGTCGTAACAGAATCCATTATAGGTGAAGCAACCGATCTTGGGTTTTTTCCTGACAAAATGTCTGATACGTCTCTGACAGCAGTCACGACAACCCATTTTTGTCTAATTTTTTGTAATTGGCCTTTTCCAGAACTATCAAATGGCGTAAATCCACCATAACCGACATATATAGTTGAGCTATATTGAGACAGATCTTCAATGGATTTGATTTCATCCATTGATCTAATTTCAACACCATCAAGCTTGAACTCCGCAAGTCTAGCCAAAATCAAATCTTCAGCTTCCAACCAACTAACTGCCACTATCTAGTTTCCTTTCTGATTTGTTCTTCAATCTTATCGACAGCCATCTTCTCGATTTCTGGAGAAGTACTAATAAATCTTCTTTGTGGCAACACACCTGACCCGACTCTACGACCAAAAACCTTATGGTTACGATCACCATTATTATGTGCGGCAACCTTTCGTGGGTCATCATCAGAAAATATAGATACAGACTTCTTGTTGACGTTATGTGTAATGCTTTCAAACATTGTTCCAGAATCAATCAGAAGACCTTTATTCAATGTTCCTCTGTTGAATCTCAACACTGAACTCGTCAGTGTTAAGTTTTGCCATTGCTGGGCAGTTTTAGGATCTTTTTTAACCCTAATCATATTATTTTTTAAAATAGCTACTGCGTTTGATCCAATATCATCCCACAATGATGGTGTATCAAGAACAGTACCGATATTTCTTAAACGTCTTACGAACGTTTTTTGACCTCGACCAAACCTGAATGTGAAATCACCCATTACACTCTTCTTAGCTTGGTTGATGATGATTTATTTGTTGTGCCAATTTTCACGGCACCCAGTAGATCAAGTTTTCCATTTGCTATGCGCTCAAGCATTGCCAAAGCTTCCTTGTATAGCTCCGTAACCGACTCTCTTGGGTCTAAAGAGTAAAGTTCGTATCGAGTTATAGCAGAGGCGATATTAATTATTGTAGAGGGTATAGGATTGGTAAATGGGACTTCGTAGAACGATCTCAAATAGTCGTTGATCAAAGCATCTGCTCTTTTGGCAGCAGCATCATATACATCACTGTCAATTGATCCTGATCCTCGACCAGTTAATTGTGTGATTTCTGGAGTGCCAAATATGACTTGGAATTGATCTTCGTCTATATACATAACTTTTGTAAAAATTCCCCGTAAGGTTGAGGTAATTATTCCCTCAAAAGTCGAAATCAAAAAGCAAGATGGAAAAAAGGAAAATAAATCCCACCTCGCTCAAAAGGTAAACTTGTCACCTTTTAATCGTCGGAATCGAAGTCTGAAAAATCAATTTCAGGTGACGCTGCTTCAGCAACAGTCTCTACGACTGCTTCTACAACGGCTTCTGCCACTTCTTCGATAACTTCATCAACAAGGCCGGATCGCTGGTTATTTGCGATTGAATTTCTTGCTACAGCACTGTTGATATTATTTTTAAATGGTACTTTTTTCTTAGCCAGTTTAGCGGCTTTCTTTTCTTCTTCAATATCGGCTTTTCTGTGAATCTTTCGTTGATACTGGAGCAATTCTGCTGTTGTAAAACTCATAAAATTTCCTTTTTAGATGAACTGGTAGCGAGTGCTACCAGAACATTCATAATAATATTAGTATATTATTATCCATTGGTTATCAAAAAAGCCATCGGTATGTTTTTCCGTTCCTCATATACACGACTCCATTGTGCTGGGTCTTGCAAGTTAGCGCGAGTTGCAGAAACGCCTTGAGCGATACCAGCAGATGCGAATGCAAAGCCTGCAGGATGGATAATCTCATTACGACGAGCAAACAAGATGTCTTGACCACCACCGTTACCAGATTCAGGCTTACGATCCAATTCAGAAGGAACCAAAGGAGCAGATTCGCCATAACCGAATGCACCGGGTGCAAACAATACTGAAGTGAATTTGAAACCAGAAGTGCCGCCAGCTTCAACAGTCAAAGCATCATCTTCAACTAAACGATAGCCTAAGTAGGTTTCAAAACGGATGTTGCCATTTGAATCTTCGGTGAAGTCGATCAAGTTCTGTTTTCGCAAACGTGTACGAACAACAGAGTGAACAGCAAGTACTGCGATTTCTTGAGAGTGATCACCTAAAGTTGCCGCAGCGTCAATAACAGCTTCAGCAGAAATTAAGTTAGCAGCAACAGCATTGTCACCATCTTCAATAGAAATATCAACGACCATATCACCAGCGTTATTTGCTACATTATCAGCACGAAGACCGACAGTTGTGGAAATGATTCGTTGGCTTAGATTAGTCGCCCAATAGTGTGCAACTCGGTTGGTGATAGCTCCAAGTGGGTCTTGTAATGCAAGCTGACGAGACAGATCCATTGTAGACCAAGACTTAGCTTGGTTAGCAAGACGGAAAATCTGTACCGCACTTGAGATTTTATCAGGAGTATTTGTTAAAGATGGATCGTCAGATGTGTAATCTGGCTCGTTGTTATCCAAGTTTAGGAAGAAAGGTAATTCACCGATCATACCACCTTGAGCAACCATCGCGTCAATGCGTGGGTCTTGAACGATAATGCCAGCACTTGCGAAAGCGTTTAATTCGATTGCGCGTTCTTGAACAGCAGCATTAAAAGTGAGTGGTTCGTAAATATCTACAAGGCGTACTTCAGCCATTTTTGAATCTCCAAGTTATATGATTTCCCTTGGAGAATAGTCTTGCCAAGAGATTTTAAGAAACTAATAAAATCTTTCGGCCTAACCAAAAAATGTTCGGTAAAATGTGCGACCTAATCGCAAAAAAATACCATTGATAATCTAATTTTATAGCACATGATAGATATGTCAATGGTATTTTACCGGATATTACTTTTTTCTTGGCTTTGATCTAACCGTCTTCTTTTTGGTAGACGATTTTTTCTTCACATGCTTAGTATGACCTGACATTTATTGACCTGCTGCTTTTTGGAACTGTTTAGCCAATTGTGGATTTTCTTTCACCATTTTTGCTTGATCAGTTACGTTATATGCTGCGGTGCCTTTCTGGAATGGGTTGGGTACTTTAGAACCGCCACCATTACCTTGTGGCGCACCGGAGCCAGAATTTTGAACAGGAAATGCAGGAGCAAAACTATCGTTGGTCATCATTTCATTAACTAAACCAGATATAGTAACAGCCTTTCCTGTTTCAGCATCAAAACGTTGCTGACCCGCACTATCAACTACTTGTAAAGAATAAACACCGTCTTCACCAGCAACATTTCTAACACTGGGTAGAATATGTGGCATTAGTAAAAATTCGCTTCCTTGAACTTTTTTGATAGCAGCGTGTGCTTGGTTTGTGATTGTCTCTGTATCGAGAGCAGCCTTTAAAGAAGCAATCGTTTTCTCACTTTCAGTTTTCAAAGTGTTCATTGCCGTACTGTGTGCTGTGGTCATTTCGTTTTTCAACTCATCCCAACGACCTTCAGAAGCAAGTTTTGCATCAGCAGCTTCTTTTTTCTCTGCCTCAAGAGCATCTTTACCATCAATATATGCTTGGTAGTCTTCTGCAGTAACCCCTTCAGGTATTTGGTTTTTCTTTGCTTTGGCGAGTTTATCCATCAACTCTTGAGTCTTACTTTTAAGACCGGCATCGTTGGCTTCCATTTCGGCTTTATAAGTGGCCTGTGCTTCTGCCCATGCTGTGTTGAATCCTGCTTGGTCGTCGCCAAATTGTGCCTTAAGCATTTTCTTCAGTAGTTCTAACATTTACATTTCCTTTTATTTTACGTCTGAGCTTGCTACTGGATTATCCAGTATGGTGTTGTCGAGTGGTGTTCCACCCGAATTCAGTTTTGCTTCTTCATCAGTAGCAGTTTTGGCTGCTTCTGCGCCAATCTCAGCATCTTTATCTTTGCTAAAAAATGGAGGTTGGTTTTCTTGTATTTTTTCTAGTTCCTGAGAGAATGTTCTATCAGGTGGGATTAACTCGCCTTCTTTTAGTTTATCAAATACTGTTTCGTGAGAAATAGCACCGTCTAACCAAGACTTGACCAAAGCGATAACTGCGTTTGGATCAATATCAACTCTGATAAGATCAGTATTCAACCGATATTGCCCTGTAAAATCTTCGTTGCCATTCCATGCTTCATACATGGCGACAACGCTTTCCATCTGGTTGGATATGTTTTCGACAGTATTTGATATTACTGAGGTCTGAAGACCTGTTCTCAATAGTACTGAAGTAGCAGTTTCACGCGACACGCCTTCCTTTTTCAGGAGTTGTGCGCCAATTGTTGCCATAATATCTTTTACTTCTTGGATGAATTTTTCGTGAGCATCATAAGACGCTCCAGAAAACTCCAAGATACCAACTGCTGCATCTGGCTCACTAATTCTCCAGATACGAGTCGGCCCGATTGTATCCTGATCACGATCTTGATCATCAGGTGATACACCGGTAGTCCAAGGCGTTGGTAATGATGTGTAGAACATCATGTGCGCTTGATCTAAGCGTTTACTCAACAGGGTTATGTTCAAATCTGATATGTCTTGAAGGATCGACTTCTTAATATCAAAATTGTTTGCCTCGGAACCATGAATGACGACCGGGATGTAATCTAGGAATTTGCCATTCTGTTTTGGGAACGTCTCTGAATCTGGAACCTGATCAAAGGAAACTGAATCTGTCTCTTCATATTGTCTGACTCTGTATTTACCATCCAATAAATCAAGAACGGTATATCGAGTAATATATTCATATTCAAATTCATCCTCTTGGCTGATTTCTTCAACACATACCTTGAAGATGAATCTTTCTAAAGTGATGATGCCTTTGTTCTCTTTGGTAGAGATGCCAACAATATCATCAGCCCTGATATATCGCATATAAGGCTTTTTCTGTTCATCGTTCCAGTCGATCATAGATGCAGCGAAACCATTTTTCAGGATTTCAGCAACAACCAAAGATGAATATTGGGATAAGTCGTTTCCGACAAAATCAACATTGGTATATTCATCTAATTCAAGATCGGTTTCAGGTGGCTTTGAAAAAATTGTACCAACATAAGCATTGACGATGGCTTTGTAGACCAATTCGATTACGGCAAGATTCACATAATTGAGAAAGTCATCATCGGTTTGATCTTCAAGTCTAGTAAACAGTAGGTTTCTGTTTTCTACTACTGAATCACGACCTTCATATAGTATGTAATTTTGGCGAATATAGTCTTGTTGCTTGAGAACATTGTATGTATACGGAATATGCAATGACTGTAAAGCTGTCAATAGGGATAATCTACTAGCCATTTCTTCTGCCGCCTTTGAGTTTTTTGGACTTCATCGCTTTTCTGCTAATTGGGTATCTGAAGTGAATTATATAGGTTGCTGAATCGTTGATATCATCTATCGACGAACCTTTTAATTTTTCTGGAAGCTCTGTTGCTTCGCTGAATACCTGTTGCTCAAGTGAATCCGCAAGCTTGGGACATTTTTTCACATTTACCCATAGAAGACCAGCCTTAAACGCTGAATTGGTTGATAAAACACGATCCATTATGCGTGGGTTCTTACTTGGGTATTTAGGTCGCATAAGCGCATCTCTAAGCATCGAAATATCAGATACAGTTACGCCCTTAGATGAAGCATTTTTTCCACTTGCATCAGGATATGTGAATATTGGACTAATTGGGTATCTTTTTCTGATTGCTTGAATCAATTCCGGCGTATCTTTCAGACCATCAAAATGATGGATGGCATGAAGAGTTGGTTGTCCAACATACGGATAGCCTTTGTTTTCTTCAGTCGCTTGTAGTGGTTCCCGGTCAACATACACAATGGCATTCATATTATGTACGTTAAAATCTATCCCGATATGGAGTGTTTCACCACGTCTGTAGGTTTCTTTTGAGTCGCAGCTTTTTCTACTTGAATCGAATTTGTCGTCTTTACGATGGAAGTTTTTATAAACGGTGCCAAGTGCCATGTTGACAAACTGGCCTTCGATATAGGCGTTTACATATTCGGCGGGGTAAACCTTCTGCATATCATCGTAGTAATCTTTTGGTAGAAATACATTTTCTCTACCGGATGCTTGAATTAACCGATAGTTATCTGGCTTTTCCTTCTCAAACATCTTGTATACAAAGCGATAGCCCTCTGGGGTTGTACCTACAAATAGTTGGTTCAGCTCTGAAACTTCAAGAATTTTACCATCAAATTGCTCTGGTGGTAGGTCTGGAAATTCTTTTATCAGCTCATCCCAGTCATATTGCATGATTATGTTGGGGTTTTCTGGCAAAACTTTTTCGTTAAACTGAACTATCTTTCCTTCTATTACTGTTTCGTAAAGAAGAAACCCATTATCATCCACTTTATGAACCCATTTTCTCGCTCTAGCAATGGCTTTCATCCAAACTTCAGTGGCTTTATCGGTAGCAAGTGTATCTAATTCATCCAAAAATACCGCAAGGACGTTAAATCCAACGATATGATCTGGATCATCCATGCTTTTAAGGATGATTCTACCGCCAACGTCAAAAAATATTTCGTTTGTAGATTTATTTATTCGATAGCCGATATTAAGCTCATCCAGAATTTCCTCAAAGTTTGGATATAGAATATCTCTGAACATTGAAAAAATTGGAAATAGATAGCATAGATCATATTTTGGATATTTAAGCTTCAGTTGTACCATCTTTAAAAATAAGATGAACGACTTCCCGCCGCCATAACCTGTTACAAAAGCTATGGCTTTTGATTCTTTATCGGTTATAAATTTTGATTGTGAATTTGTTAGCTTTAGTGTTCTCATTTCTTCCCAAGAAAAACAAAAATGCCTAGCTAAGTGCTAGGCTTTTTGTAATTTCCAAATGAAAATTATTATTTCTAGAATATAACAGTAAATATTATCGTTTACAATGTTTGTTGTTTTCACACTCACCGGCTAAAGCAGCGTAGGCTGACATATCAATATAGTCATCTAGTTTATAACCACCGGCGCCAGAACGAGCAAGTTTTAGCACTGTCATAAATTTCCAGCCATCGGTTTCGGTCAAGTTATGACCAGTCAATGCGTTAAAAGCATTTACTGTAGCCAACATTGAACGCTCACCATCTTCTTTATCGCGTTCTTTACCACGTTGAGAAATGGTATCAAACGCGATTTGTAGGATTTCAGGTGCGGTTGATAGTCCATGTGGCAATTCTGCAATAACCTCTTCTGATTCGCAGACAGGGTTTTCTTCAAACCACATATCGCCTTTGAAGCAGGCTTCAATATCTATTTCAAAGACAGACCAATCATAGCCAGTCTTTAAATAGTGTTTTATCCAATCCTGACTTTGTTCACCAAGGTACATCATTAGTTTTGAAAGTGTATTAGGATTTTTGTTGAAGAATCTCCAAAAATCATCAGAAACGACTATTTCGTTTTCACCCCTTGTTGTGCTACAAACGCTGTTTAGAATTTTGGAAATGGTGGTTATGTTAGGCACTGGTTGAGTCCTCATCTTTTTCCAACTGATATAGATCTTCAAGATCTTGATAGTTGTAGGATAAATCCATCTGCCACATTAGATATGAGAACATTCCGCCTTTTTGGTCTACGTCTGATTGTTTGGCGACTTCCATGATTGTTTCTAAGATCTTGTTGTCATCAGTTGTTGGATTTGATTTAGGCCACTCGCGTGAATATATACCTTCTTTGTAACCGTTCTGTTGACGGAAGATGTTGAGTGCGTTCTTGGCGATGTACATTTCATAGAGTTTGTCGAAATCCAGATGAAACTCCTCACAAATTGTCATGAATGTTTGTGGATTGAAACGATCTCGGAATGAATCCTTGATCATCACTTCTATGGCATCAATAGAGGATGGGTATAGGATTTTGTTTGGCGCCATCATTTTTGAATAGTATCTTGCCAGTTCTGACATTTCACAAGGCGTATCCCCGCTATTGGCGTGAATGATTAAATGTGACATTCCGAAATGCCAAATATCAACTAATTCTAGTTGTATTTGTGGGATGTCGAGATCGCCTTGTTTCTTCCACCATTTCCAGCCCACCATATCAATCAATTCACTACATTCCATTCTTAATGCGCGAAGGAAGTTCCAACCTAAATTTTTCCATTCAGGATTGACTGTTGAATTCATTGTATCTTGTAACTCGAACATTTCTTGTAATTTGTTTTGCATTATTATTCCTTTAGTGTTGGTTTTTATCTACTTTGTCATCTACTGGTTCAGGCTTGACACCAAATACCATCGACACAATAAGCTGGGCAATATTGGATGATAGTAGATTATCACAACCAAATTTTTTGCAACAGTTGGCCATTAACAAGATCATTTGATCTCTATAATCGGTGTTTTCTTGAAGATAATTTGATAAATCACCAATTGAGATTTGTGCTTTTGCATGAGGTATTTCTGGAAAAAACTGAGTTAGAGAATCATTCATTCTATCAATGATGATTTTTAGGGTTTCGGGCTGGGTGGATAATATGTGTAAGAATGGTTCTTGATCATTATCAGCGTGAACCATTGTAACGCCATGTGCATTACGCTTAGGTTCTGTGACTGACCCTATTAAAATAGAGTAGTCGCCCATTAATATTGTTGGTGTACCATCATCTTTATTGATGAAGACGGTGTCTTCCTTCCTTTTTAACATTTGTAGTTCCTTATTGGTCGTGATTGTGAAACTTAGATTAGGCATTGACGGAGGAAATTATACGGCATAAATGCAATGCTTTCATGAGCATATTGATTAAAGTGTGAGAAAATCATACATGATCCTTTTTTTCTTGCAGTGTTTTAGAAAATTAACGATCTTTTTCCGCCCTTGTTCGTTATCAACCATCAGATCGAAGTCAAATTGTGTTGTTTCGTGATTTATTTTAATGTGAATGTGGTAATCAGACATTTTCATCTCCACATCCAGATAAAGAACCGGGAAAATATTGAGATTGCTAATAGAGATAGTGATGTTATTAGGATTATGTTTACTGCTGTTTTTTCGTTACGGGTCATGTTGTCTCTGTCGATACAAAATATATAGAGAATCGAAGATACCATCAATACTGCTGATGAGAGAAAAATTTGTGTCAGCATTATTCTTCCTTTGGTTCATATTGTGAGATTGTAATTTCTACTCTTGGATTTTCTTTGTCGTAGAATTTTTCTATGGTCATTTTCTGGATTAGGTCGTCATCTTCATAGACTTCTGCATGTGTGAGAGCGTCTAATAATGATTTTAGAGGATTGTCTAAATCCCTCTTCCTCTTGTCTTTAAAATAATATTTTATGTCCATTTGTAATGGTAGATTTGCTCGTAGCTGCATTTTATTTCTAATACACCAATGAATTACAAACTTTCGATACTCTTTTCCTTCTTTTTTTATATATTTTATTACTCTATTGCCTTTTGCAATATGACCGTAGTATCCGTTTATGCTTGGTGGTACTGGTAATGTTAAGTTATACATTATTTCCCTTTTTGTATTCCTTCAACCTTAGAAAATAGTCTTCTGGATCAATTTCACGTCCGTCTGCTGGAATTTTTTGGATTAATTCTATTTTGTAGAGCTGTCCGTGGTTTATATTCTCAAGTCCTAGTAATGGGAAGTTTTTGTCATCCACTTCTAATAGGATAGTGTCTTGCCAACCACAACCTTCACAACCATGGCAGGAGAGTCGTTTTTGCTTGTTCAATCGCTTCATTATGCTGAATCCGCGATTAGTTATGCCGTTGTAAACGTTGCCTCGGTAGATTGAGCCGGGGCAGGTTACAATTTTGTCGTTTTCTTCATCGTTGGACAGTTGGAGCGTGAGCATGTGATCATTTCCTTTTTATTTTCGTAATCTCTGTGACCGCAGAGGGTAATTCTTACTTTTCTTTGGTGGAGTTTATAAGTTTTGGTAAATATTTGTTCTTGAAGGCTGCATCTACTGCCGAAGGTGGGGTGATACTGAATATTGTTTTTTGGATACTGGCTCATCGTTTAATAATTCCCATTTGTTGTTTTTAAGGATGAAGTCTTTGTGGATGCGAATTATATCGCCTTCTTCTGGTAAGGAATAGTCTAGCATTTCACCATAATGCGTTTTGTAATAGATAGGTTTGTTGTTTTCTGTGATATAGCCGATTGAATACTCGAATCCGCCTTTAAGGAAACATCTGAACTCTTTTATATGTGGTGGTTTGTTAATACTCATTTTCTATTTTGCATCCATTGTCTGATTATCGCCACCATCATATCAGGGTCTAAATCTTTGATGGTTTCTGGATTTTTGACTACTTTAATGATTTTTAATAGGTCGGTAGTGTGTTCGATTTTTGTGTGAGGGTCTTCGACTACTATTTTTATTGATAGTAGATCCTCGTCGACCTTTTTTCTTTGGATTTTATTAATATCGATTACGTTGCTCATTGATATTCCTTTGTTAGGTGCCGGTAACGCTGGCCTGTAAATTATCAAGTCTTCAAGCTGCCTTGGAGTGTTACCGGCTTAGAAGGAATTTTATCGGAAAATTTTTATAAAGGTTTGAAATAGGATTTAAATAAAATTGGTTTGTAGGGGGGGGTGTAAAGTTTTGTGTTTAGAGTGTTCTTTGATAGTTGTAATAGTTGATTGCTTAGAGCTTCGATCTTTTGGTCTTGTTCTGTGATGATTAAAAGTATCTCCGAGGAAATATTTGGTAAGTCGCTCGTTTATTAGTTGGTAGTCTCGTGTTGAGGCGTGAGAGAGCCATCATTTCATTTTCTAATGTCTTGACTCTCTCCATTATTTTCCTAATTTAGGTGATTGGTTCTATTGGTAGGAACTTTGTTTGTAAGCCGTTTGAGTATACCATGTGGTCGTTGTTTGAGTAGAGGTAAGTGTAATGGTGGTGGGAGGGAGGAGAGGTTAGGAAGAGGGAGATGGAGGTGATTATTGAGAGGATTGTTAGGAGGGTGAGGATGGTGAAGGTTATCATTTTAAGTCCTTTTGAATTGGTTAGTTACATTGTGTGTTAGGGATTATACTGAGGAAATGAGTAGGTGTCAATGGGTTTATAGTATTATTATATTGTGATGTTTGGTTTGGATTGGGAGGATTTTTTGAAAAAATATGTGAAAATCGGTCACAAGGTATAAAAGTCATGGGGATAATAAACCCCGTTAATAGAGTGTACGACGATATAAAAATAACTTATTTTTAAAGTTATTTTATTAATAATTATTTATGAAAACCAAAAATACATACTCTTATTTTTATTTATTGAATAGAATTTTTCTATTCTATCTATAATAATTTCATAATTAAGACTAGATATATCACCATGTTTATCCTTATATATAGCAGTAAATCTATACTCACCATCGTATTTATCATTAAATTGTTTTTGTGTTATCATATCTTTATTATTCCTCAATTAAAACAAAGTGAGCAACAACTTCAAAATTGCCTGATTCTTCTATAGTATCAATAAACGGTTTATCTGATAATATAAAACCTTCACTTTGTATTTCTGTTTTTATAGAATCATAGTCTATTTCATATTCATCATTATATGATTCTATATATCCGTCATTTAATTCTGATAATAGTGATTCTGTTAATTCTATTTTTGTCATATCTTTATATATTGAAACGTATAAAACAGGGTTTGTATGACCGGAAAAATAATCAGGTAGGCAAATATCGTTTATTGCAATGTTGTTGTAAATCATTTTATATAACCCTTTCAAGTAAAGCATTTTCAATCATATCAATACCTAAGTCTATCTCTAAAGAAATAGGATTGTAGACAAGAAAACCACACCATTGTTCATCATAATTATAGTCTCTAATCATAACGCCTAGACTTTCTTCAATTATTTTTTTTCGATTTGGTGTCATTCTAATACTACAATGAACATCAAATTCGTGATAATGACATACTGAAAACATATCCTTTGATACACTATAATACCCAGCGCAATCATTAACCTGCCATAATTCCCATTCGTCTATGATATAATTTTCAACAACTTCATATTCTTCATAGCTCAATTCGCGACCTAAATTTTCAGCCAATATTTTTTTAATATCATTCTGATAATATTGTATTGAATCACCCATTTCAAAATTTTCTATTAGCATCTTTTTTTCGTTTTCAATACCATCATTTTCAGCTTTTTCGATTATTTCTTTTAAATTAATCATTTTTAATAATCCTTTTTTATTTTTGGTAAGCAGTGTTTTAGAGCTGTAAATATATGAGTATCATTCAAGTATGAATATAGTTCATCGCAGAAAAAAACATTTAATTTTGCAGCTTTTGCAACGTCAAAACAAAACCTCATTTGCAGATTTTTAACTTTATCGCTATTTGCAAACAGCCCTTTTTCATATTGACTCGCAACATTAGGATACTTCTCTAAAACAATATCTATTTGTCTTTTCATGTGTTCCAAGTGGTGGTTTTTAATTTTCATTTTAATAGCCTTATTTATTATCAAAACTAACTTTTATAATCTAAAACAAGCAAAACCGGTTTATATCCTGAATGATAAGAATCACCAAAAACACTTCTACCACACCCATTATATGTAATATCTTTCTTACAAACTGTTTTTACAACTCCATTATGCTCTATTAAATCATTAGTTTGTAATAATGAAATATGAATCTTTCTTGTATTATAAATTTCCATTTTAACATCCTTTATTATCTTCAAAACGGGTTTTAGTTTTTTGCTAGGTTTTCAAAAAACATTTGATTCTTAGTTACCCCGCGTCCTGTTTTATCAGAATATCTATAACCTGTTAGTTTTGCCCATACTTTTAATGCTAATTTCTGTGAACTATTTGTACGATAATAACTATCGGTAAAATCAATACCAGTCATTTGAAGCATAATAAAAGCTTGAACCCTATTCGGTTTTTCGCACCTATTATTATACCCGTAATAATTTTCGCCTCTTAATTGTTCTATACATTCTTTAGGTGTTCCCGCTGCTAGACTTCTAACACAAGATAGATTGCCACTAGCTTCTACCATATATAACTCGACACGATGCCAACCCGTATGATGCCCATACTTGAAAAAGTAAACAGAGCCGCTATCACATTGGACAGAATTTCTATCTGCTATATATTGCTGTAAATTTGCTTTTAATATTCGCATTTATTTATCCCCGCAATATACTGCTACAAAATCACCGTTTTTTAATTGTCCAATTACATAATCATAATCATTCCATCCTAGTTTTATCAGTAATTTATCTACAGAATTTTTAACATTCTGCTCTAAATTAAATTCGCCAACTTGATTAACAGTATTAGAGCTAGCAACACACGATGCTTTATATCTAATATTATTATTTCTTTGTGTTGGTGATAATGTTCTTATCAATATAGCTTGCATTATATATGCACCTTTTTAAATTTAACGCCATTAATAATTGCGGCTCTGTTATCGTTTTTATTTTCTAACCATTCAATTTCTAACATGACTTGAGAGACTTGAACATTATCTATAACAATATTGAAACGTCTTAGACCTAAAACATTATCGTTTGATCCGTGATTAAAAACTTGTATTAAATCTCGTTCGATATTATCAACTAACATTTTTAATTTGCTCATTATTTATCACCTTTTTGTTTTGCAGCTAAGTAAACAGGATAAAATTCGTGCATGAAGTTAACCATTTTAATAATCTGATTATCTTGATCACCTGATTTACCAATTTTGCGAAGTTTGAACGCTTTTATTTCTGCTTCAGTTGCAAGTGGATTTTTCATAAGATAGTCACATAAAACGCGATATTGCCCGACAAATTCATTATTAATTCTTGACGGCTGTTTGTTGCCTGTTATAGAGTGATAGACGTTTTTAAATGTAGTCTTTACGTCAAACGTACATTGCTTTTGTAAAGTATCTTCTATAAGCTTGTATGCTTTATAAGATAGCTTTGAATCACTCTTAATAGTAAGACTAATCAACTCGTTAACTATTTCAGCTTTTTTTTCTGCTGAATAAATCGCACCTATTTCTAATCCAGTTTGCCTGAAATATTGCCTTATTTCCCCATAAGGTAAACCAGCAATCGCTAATTCGTTCATTATTTCAGACTCAGTCAAATTGTTTTTGAACCCGTCTTTAATGATCTTGGTGAATTTAGTATATTCGATCATTATCTATTCCTTATCTATCCAAAAAAAATAAGTATTAAACGACTTATCGTTTTGCCCAAAATCTTTCATTAAATCTATAATAGAATCAAAGTCATCGTCTGATTCACATATGTCATTTTCTAATAAATATAGTGATAATATTTCCACGTGATTTACATCACCCCATTTTTTTATCTCAATAGCGTTGTTAGTATAATCTGTTGTGCTGAAATTTAATCTGTCAATTATATTCATATTCTAGTCCTCATATTCTGCTTGATTCATAACATCGTGAATTTCAATTTCTTCAAATTCGCCAATTTGATCAATTAAAGACCACTCAAGATCAAGAATTTCAATTTCTTCTATTTCTTGTAAAAACATTTTGTTTTCCTTTTTTTAGTTT